>Ga0070687_100000242_pt1 | contig 18811 bp, 15 predicted proteins | sample KBSS33LmetaG_FD_64678 | JGI IMG/M metagenome (GOLD analysis project Ga0070687, IMG submission 64678) | Switchgrass rhizosphere microbial communities from Kellogg Biological Station, Michigan, USA - KBS S3-3L metaG | ecosystem: Host-associated > Plants > Roots > Rhizosphere ... | reverse complement strand
CTCGCCGTCATCGCGCCGGTGCAGACGGACAAGACCAAGGAAGCGATCGTGGAGGTGCAGAAGGAGCTGCGCGGCGTGGCCGGCGACCGCCCGATCGCCGGTGAGGAGTACGAAAGTCTGATGCGCAGCTCCACGCTCCGCCTGCCCGGCGCGTTCGAGACGCTCGCCTCCCTGACGCAGGCCGGCATCCGCATGCTGACCCTCGGCCGCTCCGAGGACTACTACGCGAATTACGCGCGCAACGTCCGCGCCCTGAGCGCCGAGCAACTCAACGCCGCCGGTGGGAAGGTCGTGCACCCGGACGAGGTGATCTGGCTGGTCATCGGAGACCTGAAGAAGATCGAGCCGGGCATCCGCGAACTGAACCTGGGAGAGGTCGTGCGCTACCAGGGCGAGATGTAGAGCCTCACGATCGGAGCTGGGCTACTTCACGCGGTAGCCCAGCTTCACCAGCTCGGCCTTGATCTTGTCGACGTGATCCCCCTGGATCTCGATCTCCGCGTCCTTCGCCGTCCCGCCCGAGCCGCACTTTTTCTTCAGCGCCTGCGCCACACCCGCGAGCGTCTCCGGCGTGTGTTGGAACCCGCTGGCCACCGTAACGGTCTTCCCCGCCCGCCGCTTCTTGTCGGTGGTCACGCGGATGGTCTGCTTCCCCGGCTCCGCATCCCGCGCGAGATCGATCTTCCCCTCGTCCCGCAGCCGGCGTGCCTCCTCGGGGTCACTGGTCCAGACGAGCTTCGTGGCCATCGGGGGAAAGGGTACACCGCCGGAGCTTGAACCTTCGCGTCGACGATCCGCTGTCGGAGGCGAGTCAGCCGCTCTCGCGGTCCGTCTCCTTCGGGACGTTTCCGGGCGGGAAGCCGAAGCTGAGGCGGATGGCGGAGTATTCGGGGTCGACGCCGCCGTGTCGGGTGCGGATGGTCAGCGGCGGCTCGACGAAGGGTTCGTAGGTCGGCGGGAGATCGGCGGCGCGGGTGGCGGCGAACAGGGTGATGAGGGGGCGCTCGCCCTCTTTGAACGCGATGTCTCGGCGGCGCACGAGCTCGAGGCCGGCGCCGGTGACGGCTTGCAGCGCGCGGTCGAGCTGCACGGTCGGGAAGACGAAGGCGAACAGGCCGCCCGGCGCGAGGATGCGGGCGGCGGCTTCGGCGTAATCGGCGACCGAGCCGCGGACTTCGATCCGTGCCGGGACGGCCTGGTCATGCTCCGCCGCCGTGGCGGTGCCGGGCGGAAAGTAGGGCGGCGAGCCGGTGACGAGATCGAACGGCGCTTCGTTCGCCAGGACCGACGAGTCGCGCAGGTCTCCCTGGTACAACGTGAAGCGCGACTCCAGCCCGTTGAACCGCATGGTCTTGCGCGCCAGGCGGATGGAGATCTCCTGCGCCTCGACGGTGCAGAACGAGGCGCCGGGCAGGCGCCACGCGGCGATCAGCGCGACGGAGCCGATGCCGGAGCCGAGGTCGGCGGCGCGGGCGACGCGCGGCGCGTGCGCCGTGCCGTACCACGCCGTGAGCACGTCGTCGGTCGAGTAGCGATGCCCCTTCGCGTACTGGAAGATCCGGTAGTGGCCGCAGATGAAGTCGAGGGTCTCCCCCTCCTCCACTTCCACTCCGCCAGGCGGGACAGGACCGGGCCGGCGCCAGCCGCGATACGAGTCATCGTTCATCGTTGCACACGATATCCGCTCATTCCGGCGAAGCGAGCAGCCGCGCCAGCGCGGCCGCCTGTGCGCGGATCTCGGGCATGGCGGTCGACTCCCAGAGCGACGGCCGGCGCAGAGGACCGAGGGTGAAGAGGCCCGGCACTGCATACCCGTCGCTGCCGAGGAGCCGGCCATCGTCATCGGTCTCGACGCCGAGGCGGAGCGGATCGGGGACCAGCCAGCCGGCGCGGCGAAGCTGGACGACCAGCGGCAGGTCGACGCGCGCGTAATCGCAGGCCGGCCCGGTGCAGTTGATGGCTCGGGCCACGTTCAGCGTGCGCGGCTCGTTCGAGCCGGACGGCCGCCACTCGATCGTCAGTCCGCCGCCCGTCGGGGTCATGCGCGTGATCCGGCCTCGCAATACCTCCACTTGCAGTGCCGCATGGACCTCCGGAGCGGCGCGGTGGCGGTGCACGTCCCACACATTGCGCAGGTGGCGGACGAACGTCCCCCGTTGCGCCGGCGACCAGTTGCGCCAGATCACCTTCGTGAACGGGCGGAGGCTGTCGACGACGGCGCGCCATTCTGCACCGGCGGCGACCTGCCGGCGCACCCAGCGCAGCGCGCCGCGCGGCGAGGAAAAGTCGGCCGGGAGCTCGTCGAGCGGGCGCGGCGTGAACGGCGCGTGCGCCTGCGGCAGCCGGCCGTTGCGCGACAGCGCGTAGATCGTGCCGCGATGTCCCTCGTGGCGGAGGGCGATGGCGATGTCGACTGCGGTCAGGCCGGTGCCGATCAGGAGGACCGGCGCATCCGCGTCGAGGCCGATGGCCACGCCGGCCGCCCACGGGTCGCGGATGTATTCGAGCGGCGCCTCGCCGTCGAAGTGCAGCGGGTCGGCGGGCGGCAGGTTGCCGAGGGCGAGGACCAGCCGCTCGGCGGCGACGGTCCGGTCGTCGTGAAGGTGCACGATCCAATGCGAGCCGCTGCGCGTGATCCCGACGGCCGTGCCGCCTACGCGGACCACGCGGCCGGCCGACTCTTCCTCGCCGAGGAGCGCGGCCAGGTAGTCGCCGTAGAGCGCGCGCGGAGCGAACGTGGCCGCTTCGGCCGACGGATCGCGCTCGCGCAGCCAGCGCAGGAAATGCTCCGGCTCGTCCGGCAGCGCACTCATCCGACCGGCCGGGACGTTCAGCAGATGAGCGCCATAGGGAGTGCCATAGGCCAGGCCGCGGGCGGCGCGCGCGCCCGCCTCGATCAGCGCGGCCGTCGCGCCGGGACGGGAGAGGCGCGCGAACTGGACGGCGGTGAGCGTGCCGCTGGCCCCCGCGCCGATGATGGCCACGTCGTACGCCTTCATCGTCTGAACACGAGGCCCCTGCCGACTGTGGTCGCGACCATGTCACAAGTCTATCCCGGCCGCTTTCCTGCCACCCCTCCCGTGATATGACACGGCTGCGGTAACAGCTCACAAGGGGGAACCATGAGAAGAGTCTTGTTGTACGCGACTTTGCTCGTCCTGATCGTCACGTCCGTGACGGCGCAGGACCTCGCCTCGTTCGAGAAACGGGCGACCATGCGCAAGCTGGACAACGGCCTGACCGTCATTGTCCTGGAGCGCCACGACGCGCCGGTGTTCTCGTACGCCACCGTCGTCAACGCCGGCTCGGCGCAGGAGATCCCGGGGATCACCGGCCTCGCGCACATGTTCGAGCACATGGCCTTCAAGGGCTCGGACCGGGTGGGCAGCAAGGACTGGCCGGCCGAGCAGAAGGCGCTGGCACACGTCGAGGAGGCGTATGCCGCCTACGACCGGGCCAACCACGCCGCCGTCCGCGACGACGCACAGGTCAAAAAGCTGGAGAAGGCGTGGAAGGATGCGATCGCCGAGGCCGACAAGTACGTCGTCAACGACGAGTTCTCGACCATCATCGGCCGCGCCGGCGGGGTGGGGATGAACGCCTTCACCGCGCAGGACATGACCGCCTACTACTTCTCGATCCCGTCGAACCGGTTCGAGCTGTGGGCATTCATGGAGTCGGAGCGCTTCCGCAACCCGGTGTTCCGGCAGTTCTACAAGGAGCGCGACGTCGTCTTCGAAGAGCGGCGCATGCGCATCGAGAGCAGCCCGTTCGGCCGGTTGATGGAGCAGTTCCTCTCGGCCGCGTTCATGGCCCACCCGTACGGGTACGGCTCCGGCATCGGCTGGCCGTCGGACCTGCACAGCTTCTCGGCTACCGACGCGTCGAACTTCGCGAAGACGTACTACGTGCCGTCCAACATGGTGGTGGCGATCGTCGGCGACGTGAATCCGGCCGAGGCCTGGCCGCTGATCGAGAAGTACTTCGGCCGCCTGCCGAAGGCGCCGCAGCCGCCGGAGCTGCGCACCGTGGAGCCGCCGCAGGGCTCCGAGCGGATGGTCACGTTGCGCGAGCAGGCCCAGCCTCTGTACATGGAGGGCTACCACCGCCCGGCGGCGACCGATCCGGACAACGCCACGTACGACGTCATCTCCATGTTGATGTCGAGCGGCCGCACCTCGCGGCTGTACCGGTCGCTGGTCCGCGACAAGAAGATCGCCGCGGGAGCATCGGGCTTCAACGGCTTCCCGGGCGAGAAGTACCCGAGCCTGTTCACGTTCTTCGGCGCGACCACGCCGGGCCACACGCCGGACGAGCTGGCGGAAGGCGTCCAGGCCGAGATCGAGCGCCTGAAGACCGAGGACGTGCCGGCGCCCGAGCTGCAGTCGGTGAAGACGCGCGTCAAGGCGGGGCTGATCCGTGAGCTCGCGGACAACGAGGATCTGGCGCTGCAGCTCGCCTCTTACCAGGTCACGTACGGCGACTGGCGTGAGCTCTTCCGTTCGGTGGATCGCGTGGACAAGGTCTCGGCCGCCGACGTGAAACGGGTCGCGAACGCGACGTTCACGCCGAACAACCGCACCGTGGCCAGGATCGTGTCCGCGCCGAAAGGAGCCGCGAAATGAGGATGCTCAGAAGGATTGCCGCCGCGTCGCTGCTGGCGCTCGCGGCGGGCGCATTCGCACAGGTCACCGACTATCACGACATCAAGACGCCGCCGCTGCGCAAGTTCGCCATGCCGCAGCCGAAGCGCATCGTCCTCGGCAACGGCATGGTCATCTTCCTCGAGGAGGACCATGAGCTGCCGCTCATCAAGGGCCGCGCGCTGGTCCGCGGCGGTGCGCGCGACGTACCGGCCGGCAAAGCCGGCATGCTCACGATCTACACGCAGGCGTGGCGCACCGGCGGCACGGCCGCGAACACGGGCGACCAGCTCGACGACCTCCTCGAAGCGCGCGCCGCGCGGGTCGAGACCGGCGGCGGGACGGACTCCACGACCGTATCGCTCGACACGCTGAAGGACGACTTCGACGTCGTTTTCCCGATCTTCCTCGACGTGCTGCGCAAGCCGCAGTTCCGCGCCGACAAGATCGAGCTGGCCAAGACGCAGGCGAACACCGGGATCTCCCGCCGCAACGACGAGCCGACCGGGATCCTCGGCCGCGAGGTGCAGAAGCTCGGCTACGGCGCGGCCTCTCCCTACGCGCGGCAATCCGAGTACGCGACCATCGCCTCGATCACGCGCGAAGACCTGCTCGCGTTCCACGACCGCACCGTCCACCCGAACAACATCATCCTGGCGCTGATCGGCGACTTCGACGGCGCGAAGATGGAGAAGCGGCTGCGCGACACCTTCGGCTCGTGGGCGCGCGGGCCGCAGGTGACGAAGCCGTCGCCGGCGATGACGCCCGCCAAGGCGGGCATCTACTTCATCTCCAAGGACGACGTCACGCAGGCCAACATCGCCATGGTCCATCCGGGGATCGAGCGCAGCAATCCCGACTACGCGGCGGTCCAGGTGATGAACGCGGTCTTCAGCGGCGGCTTCTCCGGCCGGCTGATGCAGAGCCTCCGTTCGCAGCGCGGCCTGACCTACGGTGTCGGCGGCGGCGTCGGTGCGCCGTGGGACTACCCCGGCCTGTTTCGAATCCAGATGGCCACCAAGAGTGAGACCGCGCTCGAGTCGGTCCAGGCGCTGCGCGACGAGGCCCAGCGCCTCGTGACCGCGCCTGTCACGGCCGAGGAGCTGTCGCTGGCGAAGGAGTCGATCCTCAACGCGTTCGTCTTCACGATGGACACGCGCGAGAAGGCGCTCAACCAGCAGGTGCTGCTCGAGCTCTATGGCTTCCCGCCCGACTACTTCACGAAGTACCCGGCCCTGATCGAGAAGGTGACGGCCGCGGACGTGGAGCGCGTCGCCAAAAAGTACGTGCATCCCGACCAGTTGGCGGTGCTCGTGGTCGGCAACGAGAAGAGCTTCGAGAAGCCGCTCTCCACGCTCGGCAACGTCACCACCATCGACGTGACCATCCCTCCCCCTCCCGGTAAATGAGTCTCTCGCAGACAGGTCGTGCTCCGGCACGGCCTGTCTGCGTTCCTCGGCGGGAGACCCGCCTCAGGTCTGCCCCGCTCCCCCGCCCTTCGCTCCCTGGACCTCCTTGACCAGCCGCAGCAGCGACACCGTGACCTCGTGCAGCGAGTGGATGACGCCGACCTGGAACGCGGTGGGCGGCTCGCCCGCCGAGCAGGCGCAGTAGTTACACGGACCGCCCCGTCCGCCGTCGTGCTGGTCGATGATGTGCCCGCAGGCGCAGGAATCTTTACCAAGTTGCATCACTTCCCTCCTCGACTACACCGGTAAGATAACAATATGCCCCGTCTCCTCGCGCTCCTCCTGGTCCTGACCGCGTGCACCTCCTACGTGCCCGTTCCTCCGTCGACGCTCTCCCCGTCCGGCGACCACGAGCCGGCCGACGATCCCGATCTCGCGGCCGAGTACCAGGCGCTGAAGCACGCCGGAACGGACGATCCCTACCGCAGTTATGCCGCGGCGCGCGAGACGATGAAGCGCATGCCGCTCTACGCCACCAATGGCGACCTGCTGGAGACGGCCCATGACCGCCGCAGCGTCGCGGCGAACGCGGCCGATCCGGACCGCCCATTCGGCCCCTGGAAGTTCCTCGGGCCGGGCAACATCGGCGGCCGCACCCGCGCACTGGTCATCGACGCCATCGATCCGAAGGTCATGTACACGGCCGGCGTCTCCGGCGGCATCTGGAAGACCACCAGCGGAGGGCTGGACTGGACGCCGGTCGGCGACGACCTGGTGAACATCGCCGTCAACTCGCTGGCCATCAGCCCGGCCGACCGCAACACGCTCTACGCCGGCACGGGCGAGGGCTACTTCCGCGAGAATGAGCGCGGCACGGCGCTGCCGCTGCGCGGCAACGGGATCTTCGTCACCCACGACGGGGGCGAGACCTGGACGCAGTTGGCGTCGACGGCGAATGAGGACTTTTACTGGGTCAACGACCTGACCATCAGCACGCACGATCCCACGCGCATCTACGCCGCAACCCGCACCGGCGTGTGGCGCTCCGTCGACGCCGGTACCTCCTGGACGCGCGTGCTGCCGGTGACGGTGCACGGCGGCTGCCTCGACCTGGCCTGGCGCGGCGATACGAACGGCGACTATGTGTTCGCTTCCTGCGGCACGTTCGAACAGGCCACCGTTTACCGGACGAAGCATGGCGAGAGCGATGCGGCCGATACGTGGGAGGCGGTGCTGTCGGAGTCGGACATGGGGCGCACTACACTCGCCATCGCGCCGTCGAAGCCGTCCGTGATCTACGCGCTCTCGGCGAGCAACGAGGCAGACCCGAAGCTGCGCCAGGGCCTCCTCGCCGTCTGGCGCTCCGACGCGAACGGCGACGCCGGCTCATGGACGGCGCGCATCACCAACAAGTCGGCCGCCGACGTGGTCGGTCCGCGCATGCTCACCAACCTCACCACCATCGACGGGGAAGTCTGCGGCGGCGCGAAAGAAAACCCGCTGACGATGGGGTGGTACACGAACGTGATCGCCGTCGATCCCGCGGACCCGGAACGGGTCTGGGTCGGCAGCGTGGATCTATTCCGCTCGGACAACGGCGGCAGCAACTGGGGCGTGGCCTCGTACTGGTGGTCGGCCGAGGGCGACGTGCACCCGTTCGTGCACGCCGACCAGCACACCATCGTCTTCCATCCGCAGTACAACGGCACGACGAACAAGATCGCCTACTTCGGCAACGACGGGGGGCTGTTCAAGACCACCGACGCGCGCGGAGAAGTCGTGACCGGGAAGCCGGGCGTCTGCGCGACGAAGATCTCGAAGATGCACTTCGAGGACCTCAACTTCAACTACGGCGTGACGCAGTTCTACCACGGCGCCGTCTTCCCCGACGGCCGCCGCTTCCTCGCCGGCGCGCAGGACAACGGGACCATCGTCGGCACCATCCAGGACGGACCGAATCACTGGATCCAGCGCGCGGGCGGCGACGGCGGCTATGTCGCGGTCGATCCGCAGAATCCTGAGCTGGTCTACGCGGAGTCGCAAGGCGGCGCGTTCATCTACTCGGTGGACGGCGGCAATACCTTCCGCTCCATGCGCACCGGCCTCAGTGACTCGTTCCTGTTCGTCACTCCGTTCACGATCGACCCCACCGTCCCCAGCACGATCTGGATGGGCGGGACCATGATGTGGAGGAACATCCGCAACGCCACCTGGCAGAAGGCCAGCACGGCGATGCCGCAACTGTCGATGGTCTCCGCGGTCGCGGTGGCACCGACGAATTCGAACCGCGTCATGGCCGGCACCAGCAAGGGCTTCATCGTCCGGACGGATTCGGCCATGTCGGCGTCGTCCACGACGCAGTGGGCGCAGGTGCAACCGCGCGAAGGCTTCGTCTCGTCGCTCGCCTACGACCCGTTCGACCAGGACCTCGTCTACGCGACGTACGCCGGCTTCGGCGGCACGCACGTCTGGTCCTCGGTCGACGGAGGCGCGACCTGGTCGCCGCTGGACGGTACGGATGACGCGACGCTCCCGGACATCCCCGCGCACTCGATCGCGGTCGATCCGACGCGCCCCGACCGCCTCTACCTCGGCACCGACCTGGGTGTCTTCGTCTCGCTGGATCGCGGCAAACACTGGGCCGTCGAGAACAGCGGCTTCGCCTCCGTCGTCACCGAGGCCGTGGTCATCGGGCAGGGCGCCAACGGCCCCGCCGTCTATGCCTTCACGCATGGCCGCGGCGCCTGGAGAGCGGAGCTGGTCACGTTCGGCCCACGCCGGCGCGGCGTGCGATGAGCCTTAGAAAGAGTCGGCGATGCGGCGGGCGATGAGGGCGTAGCCTTCGCCGCTGGGATGAAAGCGGTCCACCGCGAGCCGGTCGTGGTGAGAGAAAAGGTCCGCCGTCTGGACCAGCGTGAAGTTCGAATCGCTGCCGAAGTGCTCGAGCAGCCGCGCGTTCCAGCGGTTCACGAGCGGGTTCAGGCGGCTGCCCATCGGTGTGGAAACGAACGGGTTGTAGAGGCCGATGAAGAAGATGCGGCCGGCGGGGTTGGCGCGGCGGATCTTCTCGATCGCGGCCTCGATCCGGTCCAGCACGCCGCTCATGACCGCCTCGGGATCCGGCGGCGCGGCATTGCGCCAGTCGTTGCCGCCCCACAGATCGTTGCCGCCGATGGAGACCACGATCGCGTTCGACTGCGCCAGGAGCTGCTGCACGTTCGGCCGGTCCAGCAGCGCGATCAGGTCGGGCGTGCGTGCGCCGTTGACCGCCACGTTGTACGTACGCCGGGCGTGGATGCCGCGGCGCCGCAGTTCCGCGTCGAGGCGTCCGCCGATCCCCAGCCCCGTCTCGTCGCCGGCGCCGCGCGCCAGTGAGTCGCCGAGGATGATCGGCGCGATCGTGGTCTTCGGCGCGGCCGATGTCTCCGCGCGCGCCGTGAGGTCGACAGGCGTCCCGGTGTCCCCGCGCAGGTAGCCGAGGAAGCCGTAGCCAAAAATCGCCACCGCCACGACCGCGGCTGAGATCGGGAGATACCAGAAGAGCAGTCGACGCACGGCAGCATTAGAAATTGAAAATTGAAAATTGAAAATTGAAAAAACGGATGGCGAGCGTCACGGTCCGATTTTTCAATTCTCAATTTTTGGTTTTCAATCTCTAATGGCCGCGTGACCGCGCTCGTGGCGTCGCATCTCACCAAGGTCATCGGCGACCGCACGATTGTCGACGAGGTGTCGTTCGAGCTGCGGCCGGGTGAGGTCTTCGGGTTCCTCGGGCCGAACGGCGCGGGGAAGACGACCACCATCCGCATGCTGGTCGGGCTGATCCGGCCCACGCAGGGGACGGTCACGGTCTGCGGCTACGACCTGCGGCACCAGTTCGAGCAGGCCATGCGCTGCATCGGCTGCATCGTCGAGAATCCCGACCTCTATCGCTTCATGAGCGGGCGCGAGAACCTGGAACACTTCGCGCGGATGCTCGGCGTGGCGGCCACCGAGATCGAGCGGGTGGCCGCGCTCGTCAACCTCGCCCACCGGCTCGACCAGCGCGTCGGTACGTACTCCTTGGGCATGCGCCAGCGCCTCGGCATCGCCCAGGCCATGCTCGGCAATCCGCGCGTGCTGATCCTCGACGAGCCGGCGAACGGCCTCGACCCCGCCGGCATCCGCGAGATCCGCGAGCTGCTGCGCAGCCTCGCCGCCGAGCGCGGCCTGGCCGTCTTCGTCTCCAGCCACCTGCTCGCCGAGATCGAGCTCACCGCCGATCGCGTGGCCATCATCCACAAGGGACGCATTCTCCGCAGCGGGACCGTCCGCGAGCTGATCTCCAGCCAGCGCATGATGGAGATCCGCGTCGGCGAGCCGGAGCGCGCCGCCGCGATCCTCCGCGACCGCGGGGTCGAGCTCACCGTCGAAGGCGACGACCTCCTGGCGCCGATCGAGGAAGCCGCCGCGCCGCCCCTGATCGCGGCGCTCGCCGAGAGCGGCATCGCCGTCTTCCACGCCCGCTCGCGGGTTCACACCCTCGAGGAGATGTTCCTCGAGGCCACCGGCGGCGAGAGCGTGGACTGAAACGCGCTAAGGTATGCGCCGGCCCATGCTCATCCCGCTCCTGCAGAACGAATCGCTCAAGCTCCTCCGCCGCCGGCGGTTCGCGATCGTGCTCGGGATCATGTTCGTGATCCTGACGCTCGTTTCCTACTCGCAGTACCGGCAGCTCAAGGATCAGCGCAACCAGAACTGGCGCGCGGAGCTGCAGGAGCGCATCGCGCGGTACGAGAACCAGTTGCGGCGGGGCCGCATGAACCCGTCGTGGGCGCGCTCGATGCGCGCGGAGGTGCAGCGGCTGCAGTTCTACCTCGACCGCGGCATCAACCCCGAGCAGCCGACCGCGCCGCTGGTGGTGCGCACCTTCGCGAACGCCGCCGGCTTCCTGCTCCTGCCGCTCCTGGTCGCGGTCCTCGGCAGCGACATCGTCTCCGCGGAGAACGCCGAAGGGACCGACAAGCTCCTGCTGACGCGACCGGTGCGAAGGTGGAAGATCCTCACCTCAAAACTGCTGACGCTCTGGCTCTTCGCCTCCCTCACCCTCCTCCTCGGCGCGTTGATCTCCTACGCCGTCACCGCCCCCGTCCTTCCCGCCGGCGGCTGGGATGCGCCGACGTTCAACGGTTTCCAGATCTCCGGCGAGGCGTTCAAGCTCGACGCCGTCCGCCAGCTCCCGCTCTGGAAGGACGCCCTGATCGCCTACGGTTTGGAGTGGTACGCCCTCCTCGCCGTCGCCTCGATCTCGTTGATGCTCTCCGTGATCTTCAAGTCCTCCGCCGCCTCCATCGGCACCATGCTCGCGTCCCTGATCGGCGGCACCATCCTCACGCGCATCAGCCCCGACTGGACCGCCGGCAAATACCTCTTCGTCAGCGCCCTCCCCCTCCCCGACTACTACACCGGCCAGGCGCCCCCGTACGACGGCATGTCCATGACCTTCTGCATCACCCTCCTCGGCGTCTGGGCCCTCGGCGCGCTCGCCATCGCCTATGGCCTGTTCACGAAGCGCGACGTCTTCGGGTGAAATGGAGGCGGCACACGGACGGCGCCCTTCTCCGTCGCTAGTTTGCGTCCATCATTCCGAGATCGTTCTCCCGGTCGCGGCGCGCAGTATCGGCACGCTGCAGGAGCTCCTTCGTCTCTGAGTGGGTCGCCTTGGCGACGGCTGCGTTCAGCGGGAGCCATTGGTGGGCGCGTTTCTCATGGCGACCGCCTTCCTCCAGTCGTCTCATCAAGAAGAAGCGGACGGTGAGCGGCCTGCCCTCCAGCGAGTAGGTAACGGACTTCAACTCTTCCTCGACCGTTGCCCAGACACCCGCCTCTTCCCTCACCTCGCGCACCGCCGCTTCGGCCGGTGTCTCATCCGCCTCCACGTGGCCCTTCGGGAGGACCCATTCGGAGGGCGCCTTGCTGGCCTGGACGAGCAGGTATTCGGTGCTGCTTCTGCTCGTCCGGTACACCACACCGCCCGCACGCGACGGGCGGGCCGGCGAGATCAGCGTCGGTGCCGCCGCGGCTTTCGCGCCTTCGAGCGTGAAGATGAGCCAGTGCGTCTGGTTGATCGCCTTCGCTCGCTGATCGATGTATCTCCAGAGCGCCGGGGCGATCAGTCCGGCGCTGACCACAGCCAGGCTGATACGGCCGTACCAGGCGCCCCAGATCGTCAGGAACGCAAGGACCACCACCAGGCTGCGGAAGAACTTCGAATCTGCCTCGAACCGCTGCACCACCGCCGCCCCCGCCGGGCTCTCCACCAGCAGCCGCGCCTTTCCCCACTGGAAGGCGTTGACGGCGGACGACGCGCCGACCGGGTCGAGGTAACGGTTCCGCATCACGATCGCCCGGCGCAACGTGGTGTCCGCCGCCGGTTTGAAGAACCGCGGTGCCGCGCGCCGCATCCAGCGATGCGACAACCGCTTCCCGCTTGCGAGACGGCTCACCTGCTGGGCGTAGGTGGCGTTCCGGAGTGGATCGTAAAGATGATCGTCGAGCGCCCAGGAGCCGATGAGGAAGATGAAATGGCCGAGGAGGTAACTGCTGACGAGGAACGCGATCCAGCCTGCCGGCCCTGGCCCCGCCAGCTGACAGAACCGCCCGTCGAGCAGCTTCGGGCCGAGGTCGTCCTGCACCAAAAACGTCAGCAGCGCTCCCGGCAGGAGGACCGAGAAAAAATCCATCAACCCGATGAAGAACTTCTGAGGATCGAAGTCCATCGCGTGTTTCTCCTAGATGGTGTGAGGGCATGATCGCACGCCAGATGCGCTGCTCGGCGAGCGAACCCTCGCCTCGGCGCAGCCCATCCTCAATCCTCAATCCTCAATTCCGTTCCTACCCCACCGGCACCCACGCCGTGACCTCGGTCCCTCCTCCCTCCCTTGCGGCGAGGCGCATGCGGCCGCCGTGGGCTTCGACGATCTCGTTGCAGAGGGGGAGGCCGAGGCCGGAGCCGTTGGGTTTGGTGGAGTAGAAGGGGATCAGGGCCTGGCGCATGACCTCTTCGCTCATGCCGCGGCCGCGGTCGAGGACTCGCAGCACGCAGTCGGCCGCCGCGGACTGGATGACGACCACGACCTCGCCGGGATCGCTCCCCGACTCGTGGGCGTTCTTGACGAGATTGATCAGCACCTGCTGCATCTGGGCGCGGTCGAGCCGGCAGACCACCGACGGAGTGCCTTCCACGCGGAACGCGTAGAGCGCCTGGACCTCGGAGAGCAGGTCGGACCAGGCCACGCGCTCTTTGTGCGGCTCGGGCAGTCTCGCGAAGCGGGCGTAGCCTTCGAGGAAGGTGCGCAGGTGCAGGAGACGCTCGTCGATCAGCTCGTGGATCTCGTCGAGGCGATGGCGGTGCTCCGGCATCTCCTGCGCGCGGCGCGCGGAGTGGAAGAGAGAGCTGATCGGGGCGATGCTGTTGTTGATCTCATGGTTCATCACCCGGATGGCCTTCTTCCACACTGCCACCTCCTGCCGCCGCAGCTCGGGCGTGAGGCGCTCGATGAGGAGCAGGCGGTGCGGGAGGGTGTTCAGGCGGAAGACGCGCTGGCTCAAATGGAACGTTTCAACGTCTGCATTCGCGCTGGTGGCCGCGCTGAAGAGCGTGTCGTCCGGGGAGGCCAGCGCCTCTCGCAACGGGACGGCGAGGGTGGGCAGGATCTCCGCGAACGCGCGGCCGTCGAGGCGGGCTCCGGCGGCGAACAGCTCGCGCGCCGCGCCGTTCGAGTAGATGATCCGGTCGGCGGCGTTCAGCAGCAGCACGGCCACTGGCGTCCGCTGCAGGATGGTGTCGAGCAGGACCTCTTTCTGGTGGATGTCCTGGCGGTCGTGGCGGACGGCGTCGGCCAGCTCGTTGTACAGGTGCTTGAGCTCGGCCAGCTCGCGGTCGCCGCGCTCGGTCAGGCGGAGGCTGAAATCGCCGTCGCGGAAGGCGCGCAGCGCATTGCCGAGCACGTCGTGAAGGTCCGTCACGCGCGAGACGATCATGTGCGAGCTCCAGGCGATCGTGGAGACGATCACCAGTCCGGCGATCACCCACACCGACGCCGTGTCGAGGCGCATGCCGACGTACACCGCCACCGCCGAGGTCAGGGCGGCGTAGGTGATGGCCAGGAGGATCCGGTGAGCTACGCGCAAAGGTGACGCTCAGGATCGCAGAATCTCACCGCGGTTTGCGCTCGAGGACGATCCCGAGTTTCTCCATCCGGCGGTAGAGCGCCTGCCGCGACAGCCCCAGCTCCTCGGCTGCCCGCGACACGCTGCCGTTCGCGTTGAGCAGCGCGGTCTCGATCTGCGTCCGCTCGTAGGGAACGTCTTCCGTCCGTCCGGTGCTGTCGCCGGCGAGGCCGAGATCGGCGGGCGTGAGGACGTCGCCGGCGGCGAGCGCGGTGGCGCGGAGGATGCGGTTCTGCAGCTCCCGGACGTTGCCCGGCCAGTCGTGCGCCAGCAGCGCCTGGCGCGCGGCGTCGCCGAGGGTCTTGCCGGCGGCGAGGAACGACTCGGCCAGCGGGAGCACGTCTTCACGCCGCTGCGCGAGCGCCGGCACAGCGATCTCCACGACGGCGATGCGGAAGTAGAGGTCCTGGCGGAAACGGCCGCGGGCGATGGCCTGTTGGAGATCGGAGTTGGTCGCGCAGAGGACGCGCACGTCGACGCGGCGGGTCTCGCTCGAGCCGAGGCGTTCCAGCTCGCCGGTCTGGAGGACGCGCAGGAGCTTCATCTGCCCGGCGGCAGAGAGGTTGCCGATCTCGTCGAGGAAGAGCGTCCCGCCGTGCGCGGCCTCGAAGCGGCCGATCCGCAGGCGCGTCGAGCCGGTGTATGCACCCGGCTCGGCTCCGAACAGCTCCGCCTCGATCAGCTCGTCCGGCAGCGCGCCGGCGTTCACTTTCACGAACGCCTTCTGCTTGCGCCGCGAGCCGTAGTGGATGATCTCCGCGATCTTCTCCTTCCCGGCGCCGTTCGGGCCGGTGATCAGGACCGGGACGTCGGCGGGAGCGATCTGCGCTGCCAGCGACACCACGCGGTGCATGGCATCGCTCGCATACACGGTGCCGCGGAGATCGTGGGCGCGTGCGGTGCGTGCCGCGCGCTCGCGCTCATCGGCGGCGCGCAGCTCGCGGGCGCGCAGCAGCACGCGCACGGTGGAGACCAGCTTCGCGTCGTCCCAAGGCTTGGCGAGGTAGTCGGACGCCCCTTCCTTGACGAGCTGCACCGCCGTCTCCAGCGACGTCCACGCCGTCATGAGCAGGATCGGCAGCTCGGCGTCGGCGGCGCGCAGCCGGCGGAACAGCGCCACTCCCTCGTCTCCGCCGGTCGCGCCCGGGGTGAAGTTCATGTCCTGCAGGACCAGCCCCGCCTCCCCTTTCTCGACGAGGCGCAGCGCGGCGGCGGGATCGGAGGCGACCACGCTGGCGATGTCGTGCAGGTCGAAGAGGACGCGCAGCGCTTTCGCCACCGCAGGCTGGTCTTCGACGATGACCACTTTGTCCATGAGGCTCTATACGGTGCCCGGCGCTAAACGCTTCGCGTGGCGATCGAAGGCGGCACGTTCGTGGCCCGCAGCGCCGGCGGCAGCGTCGCCACGAGGCCGTTGATCCAAAGGAGCACCACCCCCATCGCCACGAGCTGCCACGGCATCTTCACATCCGTGACCTTCGCCACCAGCAGGAAATTCAACGCGTAGGTGCCGGCGATGCCGATCACGATCCCGGCGGTGGTGGTCAGCCAGTTCTCCATCAGGAAGTGGCGGAGAATGTCGGAACGGGTCGCGCCGAGGGCGCGGCGGGTGCCGATCTGCTTGGTGCGCTCCGAGACCGACAGCGCGGTGATGCCGAGGATGCCCAGGCCGGTCACGAAGATCAGCGCCACGATCAGCCCGGTCATCACCAGCACCGTCAGCCACTCCGTCGCGAACCAGCGCGTCTTCTTCTCCGGCGTCGGCTGGAACTCGACGATGCGGCCGGCGTTCGAGGCCAGCAGCCGCTTCTCCGCCTCGGCCATCACGGCCGGAATCGCCCCCGGCTCGCAGCGGATCAGGTAGTCGATGCCGCGCTCGTAGCTGCCGACCAGCGCCGGCAGGAAGATGGCGCGGTCCGCCTTCCCTTCCCAACTGTCCGGATTCATCCCGAACGGGTTGAAGAAGGTGTCGAACACGCCCACCACCGTGAAGGGCTCGCGCAGCGGCGTGCCGTCGTCCCTCGCCTGCGTCAGCGACTTGCCGACCGCATGGCCGTCCGGAAAGGCGGCGTCGGCGACGGTGCGGGAGATGACCACCACGTGCGGCTGGCTGTCCGTGTCTTCGCCCGGCTGGAATCCTCGACCCTCGATGATGTGCACGCCGAGCGTGTTGAAGATGTCGGTCGTGGCGCGGTAGACCTGCGTGCTGCGTGGGGTCTGCGTGGTCCCCACCGCCTTCACCTGCGTCGACGAGCCGCCGCCTTCCCACAACCGGAAATGGGTATTCGCGGCCGCCTTCACTCCGGGGATGCCGCGGAGCGTGAGCAGATCGGCCTGGATGGCCCGGTCGATGGCCGCGTCCTCGCGGAACTCCGGCGAGAACGGGCGGGTGTGCATCCAGAGGATGTTGTCGTCGTCGAAGCCGGAGGGGCGGTTGATCTTGGCCCGTTCGGCGATGATGACGTTGACGCAGTTGGTGACGATCGCCAGGGTCATGGCGATCTCCAGGATGATCAGCGCGACGCGCGTGCGGTTCTGCTTCATCGCGCGGAGGATCGGTCCGACGTTCATGGCCATCTCCTATTGCACCTTGAGCTGCATGGCCGGCGGCACCGAGCAGACGCGCCAGGCCGGATAGACGCCGGCCACCAGGCCGGACACGAGGGAGAGGAGCGTGGCCACCAGCAGCATCTCGCCGTCGAGATGCAGCACCTCGCCGCTGGGGACGAACTTGCCCAGGACCTTCAGCAGCAGGAACGACGCGCCGATGCCGATCAGGCCTCCGGCCAGGCCGATCAGCTCGCACTCGACCACGTGCTGCCAGAACACCTGCGCACGGCTGGCGCCGAGGGCGCGGCGCACGGAGACCTCCGGGATGCGCGCCAGGAACTTGCCGAGCAGGATGCCGATCAGGTTCACCGAACAGACGGCCAGGAACAGCAGCGAGACGATGCTCATCGTGCGCACGGACTGCGGGATGAACTTCTCCCGCTCGATGATGGCTGGGATGGTGGTGATGGTGTGCTTGATCGGCCGCGTGAAACGGCCCAGCTTCTTCTGGTCGCCGATGTATCCGTCCAGCCAGTCGTTGTACGACTCCTGCGCGGCGCGGTCGGGCAGCTCGACCCAGTACTGGATCCAGACCCGCTCCGAGTTGAGGAAGTCCTGGTGCGTCTTCACGTCCTCGCCCGCCCAGCCGGACGTGTTGCCGTTCGTCCAGATCTCCAGCGGCTCGGTGAAGTTGAAGGGGATATAGACCGGCTCCGGCGGACCGGCGGGATCGCGATTCAGCTCGAACGGCCGGATGGCCGGCCGCCACGGCCGCAGCACGCCGACCACGCGGAAGTCGCGCTCCCCGATACGGATCGTCCGGCCGACGCTGTCCTCGCCGCGGAACACCTTCTCGTTGGTATCGTGATCGATGACCGCTACCGGCTCCGGTTTGGCGTCGGAGGCCTTGGTCCACGGCCCGCCGTACTCGAACGGCACGTTGAACATGTCGAAGAAGTCGGCGAAGGCCAGGCGGACATTCGCCTGGAACGGCCGGGCCACCTTCGGATCGGGGAAGACGAAGTACGACGTGATGTAGGTGGCGGTCTGGCGGGCCGGAATCGGCGAGCGCATCAGGCCGCGGGCGTCGCGGTAGGTGATCTGGTCGGGGAGCTTCTCCGGATCGTCGTCCGAGTACGAAGACGCCTTCCCCCACGAGTCGAGCTGCACGTAAAAGACCTTGTCGCTCTTCCCGGGCAGCGGGTCCTGCGTGTAGAGGTGGCGGAGGGTGACGAAGGACGTGGCCACGCAGACGCCGAGGGCGATGGCGCCGATCAGCAGTGCCGTCAGGATCGGGTTGCGGCGGAGGCTGGTGACCGCGGTCTTGAGATGATAGGTCAACATGTTGATCTCTTTCGAGCGAGCCCGTTGCCGCTCAGCTCAGCGTCGCCGCGAGGCCGGCGCTGCTCTCGCGCGCCAGCGTCACGCGCGGGCGGTCGAGGTCGACCACGCGGCCGTCGAATACATGGAGCTGCCGGTGCGCCCGCTCCGCGCACTCCGGGCTGTGCGTGACCATGACGATGGTGGTGCCGGAGTCGTTGATGCGGCCGAGCAGGTCCATGATCTCGCGCGTCATCAGCGAGTCGAGGTTGCCGGTCGGCTCGTCGGCCAGGATCAGCTTCGGGTCGCCGGCCAGGACGCGGGCGATGGCCACGCGCTGCTGCTGGCCGCCGGAGAGCTGCGACGGCAGGTGGCGCGTGCGGGCCGAGAGGCCCACCAGCTCCAGCGCCCGCTCGATGCGCTCCTTCCGCTCGCCCGAGGGCAGTCCGCGATAGCGCAGCGGCACGTCGACGTTGTCGAAGACGTTGAGGTCCGGGATGAGGTTGAAGGACTGGAAGATGAAGCCGAGGGCCCGGTTGCGCATCTGCGACATCTCCTTGTCGGAGAGGCGGCTGACGTCGCGGCCGTCGAGGATGTACGTGCCGGAGTCGAACGTGTCCAGCAGCCCGGCCACGTTGAGGAACGTGGTCTTGCCCGAGCCCGACGGGCCGGTGACGG
>Ga0070687_100000236_pt1 | contig 18952 bp, 18 predicted proteins | sample KBSS33LmetaG_FD_64678 | JGI IMG/M metagenome (GOLD analysis project Ga0070687, IMG submission 64678) | Switchgrass rhizosphere microbial communities from Kellogg Biological Station, Michigan, USA - KBS S3-3L metaG | ecosystem: Host-associated > Plants > Roots > Rhizosphere ... | reverse complement strand
CCCGGTCCTGCTCCGCGCCCCACCCCGCAGCTCCAGCAGGACGAGCCTCTCTTTGCCAACGTGCCGAATCCCAATCCGCGAACTCGCCCCGGTCCTGCTCCGCGCCCCACCCCGCAGCTCACCTCGCCGCAGCTCGCGGCGCAGCCGGCGTGGGCCCTGTTCAGCTCGGCGCTCTTCACCGAGCAGCTCGCTGGCTCGATGGCGCTGAAGCTCGAGCGCATCGAGGGCTGACCCATGCGTCCACGGCAGATGGCGCGGCTCCTCGCCGCTGCGATCGTCTGCCTCTTCGCCCTGAACTGGCTCGAATCGCCCCTGCGAGCGCCCGCGGGGCGGCGCCTCCAGCTTCTCGCCGTCGCTCCGCAGTTCTGGGGGTACTTCGCCTCCCCCTTGCAGGACCGCATGGAGCTGTTTCGCCTTCGCGGCCCCTCGTGGGTGAGGGCCGACTTTCCTCTGGCCTCTCCGAGGAACCTCTTCGGTTTCGGACGGGGACCGGTGGGACACAGCTCGGAGCTCCGGGCGCTCCTGCGAGATGCCCCGCTCGAGTGGTCGGATGCGACGCTCCGAGAGGGCGAGCTGCCGGAGACGGCTTTTCCGGGCGTTCCGGTGCGGAACCTCGCGCAGCATCCCCAGCTCTGCGGTGACGTCCTGCTGCTGGACCGGACGCCGGTTCCCTGGGCGTGGGCCGGCACGCACCGGGCGGTCTCGATGCCGGTCAAGTACGCCCGCCTGGACGTCCAGTGCTGAGCCAGGCCGACAGACCCTGGACGAACGTCTACGGCGTGGCGCGCTCGCTGCTCGCGGCCGCGACGCTGCTCACCCTCGTCGCGAATCCCGCCGGGCAGCTCTTCCATCCGCTGGTCGTCGACGACGCGGGCATCCTGGACCGCCACGCCATCGACGGGCTGAGCCTCTTCCTCCTCGGGCGCGAGCACCTGGTCCTCGCGAAGCTCGTGGCAGTCATCGTCCTGTTGCTGGTCATCAGCGGCTGGAGACCTCGCCTCACCGCGCTGCCCCACTGGTGGGTGTCCTATAGCTTCGCCGCATCGGCAGCAGTCTTCGACGGGGGCGACGTCGTCGCTGCCACGCTGACCCTCCTGCTGCTTCCCGTGGCGTTCACCGATCGGAGGCGCTGGCACTGGCGGGGGGTCGGGGACGGGAACGCGCCCGCGTCCGTCGCGGCGCAGACCGGGCTCCTCCTCCTCCGCCTCCAGGTCTCGATCATCTACCTCTTCGCGGCGGTGCTGAAGCTCCGGAGCGAGGAGTGGGCGAACGGGACGGCGCTCTACTACTGGTGGTCGCATCCCAAGTTCGGCGCCTGGGGACCGCTGCGGTGGCTCACCGACCTCGTGGGGCCGAGCCGACTCGTCGTCCCGATGACCTGGGGTGTGCTGGTGCTCGAGCTCTGCCTGGCATTCGCCCTGCTCGCGCCGGTGCGACTGCGCAGCTGGCTGCTGCCGGTGGCGGTGCTCTTCCACGTCGGCATCGCGCTGCTGCACGGGCTTCCCTCGTTCGCTCTGACGATGATCGCAGCGCTGGTCCTCTACCTGCGGCCCGCGTGGCGGCCCTTCGCGCTACCCGAGCTCCGTCGACGGGCGGCCGCCCAGCCGTCGAAGCAGCTCGCCCCGTCCCCGCTCGCGCGCTGAGCTCAGGGCGGCGGCGAACCGGCCTTCCACTCCGCTCGCCGCCGGTCCTGCTCCACCTTTCGCGCCTGGGCCTCGGACTCCTGACGCGGAAGCTCGTCCAGGCGGGTGCGGTGCATCTCGACCGCCAGCTCCAGGAGGCCGCGGTCACGGTCCGGCAGCTCCGAGCCCTGCTCGGCCAGGATCCGCTGGGCGAGCTCGATCGCGTCCTCGGAGACCTGGCGCCGGTGGTCCACCCACGTGTGGATCTCATCCGTGGTCGCCGTCCCGGAGAGGACCTTCCCGTGGAGGTCGTTCCAGGCGGCGGCCTCGGTCTCGCGGCGCTTCAGCTCCTGGGGGTCGTTCGTCGGCGCCGAGTCGATCCAGTAGCGGTTGCGGGGGAGCTCGGCGCGCAGCCGCTCGAGGCTCACCGGGTAGCCCTCGTCGATGACCGGCGCGGGCGATCCCGGGGGAAGCGGGAGCGCCGCAGGGTCGGGTACGGGAGCGGCCGGCGGCGGAGGCGGGGCCGCCACGCGAGCGAGCGCAGGCGGCGGCGGAGGCGCGGGGGCACGAGGAGCCGGCACGACCGCGGGAGGCGCGATCCGCCTCTCCGCAACCGGCTCGACCGAGCGGGTGGCCGCGATCCCCGCGGCCAGGGCCGCAAGGAGCAGCGCAAAGAGCAGCAGGAGCCAGCGGTACCGGCGGGACACGGAGACGCAGTATGGCGAGCCCCGGCCGGGCGCGTGCGAGGGTGGCAACCGACGCGCGCCGCGTCATGACCGGAGGACAAACACCCGGAGTGTGACACGTCGACGACGCGCGTCACGCGATTCGCCGGGGGTCGCCGACTTGCGCCGGCAGCGGTGCTGGCGGACGCTTCAGCGGCCGCGAACGGGCGCGGTCCCGAGCAGAGGGGGAAGCACATGACCCGGCGGATCGTCTGGGGTCTGCTGACCGCCGTCCTCGCGCTGGCACCGCTGCCGGCGCGCGCGGAGAGCCTCCTCGAGACCATCGTCCACGTCCTGGTGGACGGGGGCAACTCCTACGCCTGGGAGAAGGTCACGCCCCCGGGGACGTGGTGCGGCAACGGATCGCAGTTCAAGTTCTTCGTCCGCCGGACCGCGTCGCCCGACGTCCTGTTCTTCTTCGAGGGCGGAGGGGCCTGCTGGGACTACGACACGTGCAGCGGCCGCGCCGGCGTCCTCGGAGCTGCCAATCCAAACGGCATCCCGGACGACTACATGCAGCAGTTCACCGCGAAGTACGTCTCACCGCTCGTCAACGGCGCGGACCCGGGAATGCCCTTCCGCGACCGGACCGACCTGATCACCAAGAACTGGAACATCGTCTACGTGCCGTACTGCACGGGCGACGTCCACGTGGGGAACCGCTACGCGACCTACAACGATCCGCGGGGCGTCGAGCCGCCACTGCCGTGGGCGCACGTCGGCTACGGGAACACGCTCGCCGTCGTCTCCTGGGCCCACCAGGCGTTCCCCAACATCGACCGTCTGCTGGTCACCGGATTCAGCGCCGGCGGGACCGGAACCTCGGCCGCGTACTGGTTCGTCCGCAACGGGCTCCAGCCGCGGAGGTCGTGGCTGCTCAACGACTCCGGGCCGATCTACTTCACCCCGGGGGGCTGGGGGATCTCTCGCCTGCTCCACTGGACGATCGACGAGGCCTGGGGGCTCGTCCCCGTCTTCTCGCAGATCCCGGGCTTCAGCGCCGGAGATTTCGGCAGCATCAACCTCGTGGTGGCGGACCAGTTCCCGCAGGACCACTTCGCGTACACGGGCTACAGCCGCGACTACAACTACTCCCGCTTCTCCTACGAGAGCTTCTGGGGACTGAGCAAGGAAGGCGTGCTGACGTTCTGGAAGATGGACGAGGACCGGCTGCTGAGCACGATCGCGACGCGCAGCAACTGGAGCTACTTCGTCCCCTGGGAGCGGCAGATCAACGACAGCCACTGCAGCACCATCATCACCTTCATCGGCAGCCACGCTTGCCAGCAGATGGAGAAGAAGCACCACTGGTGGGAGTACCTCGAGTGGCCTCCCGGCGAGAGCTACAAGTGCTACAGCGAGTTCGTCGGGATGGACCGCTTCCTCCAGCAGTTCATCGGCCAGAATCGTCAGTTCCGGATCCAGGAGCCTCCCAATGGCTACAACGCCGAGGACCCGGGAATGAAGATCGTCGCGCCGCTGATCAACTCGGCGCTGGACGGCTGAGGCGTCCAGGACACACGGCAAAACGCTTGGCTGCAGCCAGCGGTGTGCCGGCTGCAACTCCCCATCCCCCGCCTTGCCCGGCCCCTCCGCCCGTGAGATCTCCGCGGTGTATCGCGAGGTTCGCCATGCGCAAGGACTCCCCGCTGGTCGCCTGCTCCATCGCCGCGATGATCCTCCTCGTCGCCGGCGCGGCACTGACTCCGCCGTCCGCGTGGCGTGCGGCGTCCGTCGTCGCCCACCTCGCTCCGACCCTGGCCTCGACTGCGACCGGTCACGGGTCCACCGCGGTGAGGGCCGCGGGGATCGGGATGCTCGCGGCGCCCGCGCTCCTCCGCGACACCGCTCCCACCGCAAAGCCTCGCGAGCCGCAGGTCCGGGTCTGCCGACGCGACCAGCCCCGCGCGTGCAACCGCCCGGTGGAGTGCCCGCAGAAGATGTTCCAGCGGCTGCACCTGGTCTTCCCGATCGACGGCTGAGCCTCGCGCTTCGACCGGCGGGGATCCGCCAAACGAACTAGGCTCCGCAAGCGAACCGGGGGTGAGGCGTCTCCTCCTCGGTCCTCGACATGCCTGCCCTGCTCCGCCGCTTCCTCCTCGCGCCCATCCCACGGCTGCTGTGGACGCTGCTCCTGGCAGCGGTCATCGGCCGGGTGCTGTTCTGGATGTCCCCGGCGCTGATGCGCGCTTCCAACGTCACCCTCACCGGGGCGACCCGGAACGCGGTGCTGACGACGATCATCTTCGCCCTCGGCCTCTGGCTCTTCGAGGGGAAGCGCCCGCGCGATGCAGGGCTCGGGCTGGCGGGTTCGGTGTCCGAGACTGCCCGGGGCTTTCTCCTCGGCGCGCTGCTCCTGACCGTCGTCACCGGTGTGATCGCGCTCGGTGGCGGCTACCAGCTCCTGGGCTGGGCGCCGCTCCCCGAGGACACGAGCCGGGCGGAGCTGCTCATCCGCGCCGTTGGACTCTTCCTCGCCGTCGGAATCTTCGAGGAGGTCCTCTTTCGCGGCATCATCTTCCGTCAGCTCGAGCAGGCGATCGGAACCTGGCTGGCTCTCGTCGCCAGCGCGCTCTTCTTCGGGCTCGGCCATCGTGGCAACCCGGGCGCCACCTGGGTCAGCGGGGTCGCCATCGCCATCGAGGCCGGAGCCCTGCTCGCGGCGTCCTACGTGGCGACCCGTTCGCTGTGGATGCCGATCGGGCTGCACTGGTCCTGGAACCTCTTCGAGGGCCCGGTGTGGGGCTCGCCCGTCTCGGGCTTCCCCCTCCCGGTCCTGGCGGACGCGCGATTCCCCGGTCCTGGCCTGCTCACCGGCGGCGCATTCGGCCCGGAGGCCAGCGTGCCGGCGATGGTGCTCGGAACGGCGCTGGGAGCCTGGTTCCTCGTCCTGGCCGTCCGCCGCGGGCAGATCGTGACGCCCGCGTGGATGTGGTGGATCGCGGCCCGCCTCCGCCGCCCTCCCCTCGGTCCGGTCGCTCCGTCTCCGGTGGCGGAGTCGATCTCGCCGGCGTCGACGGCCTGAGCGCCTAGGACGCCTCGCCGGCCTCGCCGAGGAAGCGGGCCACCGCCTTCCACACCGCCTCGAAGTGCTCGCGGTCGAAGCCCGTTCCGGACGCCACCCAGTCGAAGTGGGGCGGGACGTGGCGTGGCCGGTGGAAGTGTCCGAGGACGTCGTGGTGGTCGGCCCAGACGGCGGCGACCAGGTGTCCGCGCACCTGGCTCAGGGTGGGGACGATGCCGTCGTTGGCCTTGTGGTCGGGAATGCTCCCGTACGCGCGACGGAGGAACTTGCGCTGCTCCTGTGTGAGCCTCGCGGGTGGATCGCCGGACCGCCCGCGGGCCAGCCGGTAGAGGACGACGTAGAGGGCATGGGTCGTCTGGGCGTAGCCGCTCAGGCCGGCGCGGGTGAGCGAGCGCAGGCCGGGCGGCCGCGCACGGGTGATCACGTCGCCGTAGCGGACGCCGGGGCGGTCGACGGTGGCGGCGTTGAAGAGCTCCATCGCCCCGGGAGCGAGCTGCGGCACCAGACCCTGGTCACTGTGGACGCTGGAGAAGAACTCCTCGATCGCCCGCCGCCGCTTCCCCGCGAAGTCCGAGAGGAGCTGGAGGAAGAGCTGGTCGACCACCCCGGTGGGTGTGCTGTCCCGGCGCCGGAGCAGACGCGCGAGCCGGAGCGCGACGCCGACCGGAAGCCGGCCGGTTCGCAGCGAGTACACCGTGGCCAGCGAGAGCAGCTTCAGCAGCTGGCTCCCGAACAGCGAGGTGAAGTGCGACGCGAGCGGCGTCCCGTGGTGCGGGGCGGCCACCCCGACCACGGCGCGAACGGCGGCGGCGCATCGCTCGACGTCCACCCGGGTGGGAAGGACCGACCCGGGGTTGAGCATCAGCCGGCCATCGAGCGCTCCGGTGGAGTGTCCGACGATGCTCACGACACCCCCGCGCTGCTCGAGCAGCCGGTGGATCGACTCGGCGAGCAGTGCCGCACGCCGGGGCAGCGAGGACGAGGGCTCGGTGAAGACGATGCGGATCTCGCCGTCGAGGCCCACAGGAGGGCCCGCCTCGGCGAGGAGGTCGCGCACGTGCCCGAAGTACGTGAAGTCGCCCAGGTTCGCGAAGCCGAAGAAGCCCGGGACGAGGACGACGTGATGAGGTCCGGCCACCCGCGTGGCACCTTACCGGGCCCCGGGGGTGGGATTCACGGCTCCGCCGCTCAGTCGAGCGTCGCGCCCGGGGCGAGCACGGTGTACGGCAGGCCGGCCGTCTTCGCCGCCTTCGCGAAGGCGCCGATCGGATCCGGCACCTCGGCATACCCCTGTCCCGCGTTCCCGTAGTGGATGGGAATCACCCGACGGGCGCCGAGGATCTGCGCGACCTCGACCGCCTGCTCCGGGGTGAGCGACATGGGCGCCGGCACCCGGGTGGTGCGCCCGAGCGTCTGACGGAAGCCGTTGATGGGGAGGAAGGCGAGGTCGAACGGGCCATAGGCGCGGCCGATGTTCCAGAACTGGCCGTGGACCTGCGTGTCTCCAGCGTGGAACACCCGGCGGCCTCCGCCGTCGATGACCCAGGAGACCTGCGGGCTGCCCAGACCGTCGGAGGCCGGCACCGCGAACACGGCGAAGTCGGCGGTCCGCGGAGACAGGAACTCGGGCTGGTAGAGCGCGACGGGAAGGAGGGGGACCTCGCGGTCGCCCACGCGGAGGGCCGTGTCGCGATCGCACACCAGCCGGCTGCGGGCGTTGAAGACGGGCTTGAGCGCCTCGGGCTGACAGTGATCGCCGTGGTAGTGCGTGACCAGGGCGTGGCGCTCCGGAGTGGACGCCTGGAGCGGCGTGCTGCCCGGCTCGGACGGGTCCACGGTGGCGTCGATGAAGAGCGTGGTCTCGCCGGCCACGAGACGGACTCCCGCCCAGGTCAATCGCGTGACGCGGAGCGCGGGCGGCGCCGGAGGCGTGGTGGCCGCGTGCGCGGGGAACGAGCGGAGCAGTGCCGTCGCTCCGACCAGCTCGAGGAGGGTCCGTCGGTGCATGCGGCGGTCGTACACCGCGACGCGTCCCGCCGCCGGCCGTTTGCGGATCGGGCAAGCACGCTGGCTGCAGCAGAGGACCGGGAAGCCGCGCGCGTGGGTCGAGCGAACCACGCGGGATGTGGTGCGGCTCCCGCTCTGCACGCGGAGCCAGACCCAGGTGAAGACGCGGTCGCCGAGAACGGGTGAGGGTCCGGAACCGTGGTTCCGGAACCCAGGCCCGCACCATTTGGAGGGTCAGCGACCGGTGCCCGAGCTCGCGCCCGTCGCGGGGTCGGTCGCGCCGGTTCCCGTCGTGCCCGTCCCGGTGGTTCCGGTGCCGGTAGTCCCGGGGATGCCCGTCCCCGTCCCCGGGACGCGATACGTGCCGGTCGGGTTCGTCGTGGTCGATCCAGGAGCCCGGTAGGTCCCGGTCGTTCCGGTCGTGCCGGTCCCGGTCGTCCCCGCGCCGCCGGTCCCTGTCATCCCGGAGCCAGTGGTGCCCGTGCTCCCCGTGCCGGTGGCGGTGCTGCCCGTGCCCGTCGCTCCCGTCGTCGAGGACGTTCCGGTCCCGGTCGACGTCCCGGTCGCAGTGCTCGACTGGCCAAGCGCGCTCCCGGTCGTGCCGGTCTGTCCCGCGGCGTTGCCGGTGCCCGGAGTGGCGGTGTTCGGATTCACCGCGGCCGAGCCGCCCGTCGCCGGTGCCGGCGAGGGCGAGTTCAGCGTGCCGTCGCTGCCCGCCGTCGTCCCTGCGCTGCCCGTGCCCGAGTACGCGCCCGTGCTGTCACGCGCTGTCCCCGTGCCCGGCCCCAGCGTCCCGGGCTGCGTCGTCCCCGCGGTTCCCGTGCCCATCGGAGCTCCGGCGTTCCCGCCGATGCTCCCCGCGCCGGAGGTTCCCGCGGACGCGCCGGAGCTCGAGCCGCTGGAGGACTGCGCCAGCGCCGTCACCGGCCAGAGCGTCGCGGCGCCCGCCAGCACGCCCGTTCCCACCCATCGCCATGCCGTTCGTTTCATGACCGTCGCCTTCTCCCCTCGTCCAGACTGTCCTCCGACAAGGTAGGGCCCGAGGGGCATGGCCGGGACCCCGTCCAGGCGGCGCCGACGCTCGCTTGCCCGTGCTAAGCGAGCAGGGTGGCCCAGGGAACGAGACCCATCCGGAAGATCCTGATCGCCAACCGAGGGGAGATCGCCGTCCGGGTGATCCGCTCGTGCCGGGAGCTCGGCATCCCGACCGTCGCGGTCTACTCGGACGCGGATCGCGCAGCGCTCCACGTGCGGATGGCGGACGAGGCCTACCGCGTCGGCCCACCGCCCTCGCGCGAGTCCTACCTCTCGTTCGAGCGCATCCTCGAGGCGGCGGGGTCCTCGGGAGCCGACGCCGTCCACCCCGGCTACGGCTTCCTCAGCGAGAACGCGGCGTTCGTCCGCGCCTGCGAGGCGGCCGGCATCGTCTTCATCGGTCCGCCCGCGGCGGCGATGGACGCCATGGGCGAGAAGACCCGCGCGCGGGCAAACATGGAGAAGGCCGGCGTCCCCGTCGTCCCGGGCAGCGTCGCGCCCTTCCCCACGATGACCGAGGCGCGTGCCTACGCGGAGAAGATCGGCTTCCCGGTGATGCTCAAGGCGGCCGGCGGCGGTGGCGGCAAGGGCATGCGACGGGTCGAGCGGGGCGCGGACTTCGAGTCCGCCTGGCGAGCCGCGCAGGGCGAGGCGCTCAACGCCTTCGGGAACGACGCGGTGTACCTCGAGAAGTACCTGGAGGAGCCGCACCACGTGGAGATCCAGGTGTTCGCCGATCAGGCGGGGAACACCGTCCACCTGAACGAGCGTGAGTGCTCGGCCCAGCGCCGCCACCAGAAGGTCGTCGAGGAGACTCCATCGCCGATCCTCGACCCCGAGATGCGCGCCGCGATGGGCGAGGTGGCCGTGCGCGCCGCGAAGGCGGTGGGCTACGTCGGCGCGGGAACGGTCGAGTTCCTCGTCGACCGGCACCGCAACTTCTATTTCCTGGAGATGAACACCCGGCTCCAGGTCGAGCACCCGGTGACCGAGTGGGTCACCGGTCTCGATCTGGTCGCGTGGCAGATCCGGGTCGCGCGCGGGGAGCCACTCGGCTTCCGGACCGAGCCACCCCGCGGACACAGCATCGAGGTGCGCGTCTATGCCGAGGACCCGGCACAGAACTTCATGCCCAGCCCGGGATGCATCACCTACCTGCGCGTGCCGTCGGGACCGAACGTGCGCGACGACTCGGGCGTGTACCCGGGCTACACCGTGCCGACGGTCTACGACCCCATGATCTCCAAGCTCTCGGTCTGGGCACCGACCCGGCCCGAGGCCATCGCCCGGATGCGGCGGGCCCTCGCCGAGTACGTCGTGAAGGGCATCACCACCAACATCCGCTACCTGCGGGCCATCCTCGAGCACCCCGAGTTCGTGGACGGCAACTACGACACCGGGTTCCTTCCCCGGGCCCACTCGGCCCTGCTGGGGCGCACCGATGCCACCCGGGGAGAGGTCGCGCTCCTCGCGGCGGTGGTGGATGCCTACCAGCGCGATGCACGCAGGCGACGGAGCCTCACTCCCGTCTCCGGGCAGACCTCGGGACCCTCGCCCTGGCGTCTCCGGGCACGGGGGAGCCGGCGGTGAGCGCGCCCAAGCGCTACGTCACCCGCGTCCGGGGAGCGAAGGACTCCGTCCCGGTGGACATCGAGGACCTGGGCGACGGCACGTTCGCGCTGACCCTCGGGGGCCGTCGCCACACGGTGGACGCCCGGGTGCTGGAGCACGGAGCGGTGTCGCTCCTCGTGGACGCGCGCTCGTACGACGTCGAGCTCGACGAGTCGGGGGACGAGGTCCAGGTCCTGGTGGACTCGGAGGTCGTCACCGTCGACGTGGCGGACGAGCGGGCGGTGAGCTTGCGCGCCGGCGCCGCAGGGTTCAGCGTGAGCGGCAAGGTCGTGCTCACCGCGCCCATGCCGGGCAAGGTGGTCCGGGTGCTGGTGGCGCCCGGCGCCGAGGTGACCGAGGGTCAGGGCCTGGTGGTGGTCGAGGCGATGAAGATGGAGAACGAGCTGAAGAGCCCCAAGGCGGGCACCGTCGTCGAGGTGTTCGCGAAGGAGGGCAGCGCGGTGGAGGCGAACGCCAAGCTGCTCATCGTGGAGTAGGACATGGCCGACGAGCGTCGACGCTGGCTGGACCAGGTCTGGGCGAAGGCCCGGGCGAGATCTCCCGAGCGCAAGGACGACTTCCGGACCACGAGCGACGTCGAGCTCGACCCGGTGGACGCGCCAGCGAATCCCGACGCCGACTACCTGCAGCGACTCGGATTCCCCGGCGAGTACCCCTTCACCCGGGGCATCCAGCCCACGATGTACCGCGCCCGTCACTGGACGATGCGCCAGTACGCTGGGTTCGGCAGCGCGGAGGACGCCAACGCGCGTTACCACTACCTCCTCAAGTCAGGGCAGACCGGCCTCTCGGTCGCCTTCGATCTCCCGACGCAGATGGGTCGCGACGCGGACCACCCGCGCGCCCGCGGCGAGGTGGGCAAGGTCGGGGTGTCGATCAGCTCGCTGCGGGACATGGAGGTGCTGCTCAAGGGAATCCCGCTCGGCGAGGTCTCGACCTCGATGACCATCAACTCGACGGCGGCGATCCTCCTCTCGCTCTACGCCGCCGTGGGAGAGCAGCAGGGTGTGCCGGTGGAGAAGCTCTCCGGCACCGTCCAGAACGACATCCTCAAGGAGTACATCGCCCGCGGCACCTACGTGTATCCGCCACGCGAGTCGCTGCGGCTCGTGACCGACGTCTTCGCGTTCTGCGCGAAGCGAGTGCCTCGGTGGAATCCGATCAGCATCAGCGGGTACCACATCCGGGAAGCGGGCTCGACGGCGGCGCAGGAGATCGCCTTCACCCTGGGGAACGGGATCGCCTATGTGGAGGCGGCGCGACGCGCCGGGCTCGAGGTCGATGCGTTCGCCGGGCGGCTGTCGTTCTTCTTCAACGTCCACAACAACTTCCTCGAGGAGGTCGCCAAGTTCCGCGCCGCGCGCCGGCTCTGGGCCCGGGTGATGAAGGACCGGTTCAAGGCGAAGGACCCCCGGAGCCAGATGCTGCGCTTCCACGCGCAGACCGCCGGATCGACGCTCACTGCGCAGCAGCCGGAGAACAACGTGGTCCGGGTGGCCCTGCAGGCGATGGCGGCGGTCCTGGGCGGCGCGCAGTCGCTGCACACCAACAGCAAGGACGAGGCGCTCGCCCTCCCCTCCGAGGCGGCGGCGAAGCTGGCGCTCCGGACGCAGCAGATCATCGCCCACGAGACCGGCGTGGCGGACGTGGTGGACCCCCTCGGCGGCAGCTACACCCTGGAGCGCCTGACCGACGAGCTGGAAGCCCGGGCGGACGCGTATCTCGGGAAGATCGACACCCTCGGGGGAATGGTGGAGGCCATCGCCCAGGGGTACCCTCAGCAGGAGATCCAGGACGCGGCCTACCGTGCGCAGCGGGCGCTCGAGACGCGAGAGTCCGTCGTGGTGGGCCTCAACGAGTTTCGCGAGGAGGAACCGGCGCCGGAGGGCCTGCTCCGCGTCAACGAGCGGGTGGAGCGGACGCAGGCGGTGCGACTCGAGGCGCTGCGGAAGGAGCGCGACGGCGCGTCGGTGCAGCGGCGGCTCGACGCGCTCCGGACCGCGGCGAGGGACGAGCGGCAGAACCTGGTCCCCCTGATCCTCGATGCGGTGAAGTCCCTGGCGACGCTGGGGGAGATCTCGGACGCGATGCGGGACGTGTTCGGAGAGCACCGGGAGCAGGTGGTTCTCTAGGCCTTCTCCCAGCGGGGAGCCCGGAAGCCGGGCCGGAGGTCGAGCACTCCGAGGTGGAACTCCGCCTCTCCGGCACGCAGCTCGTTCCCGGCGGCCCGCGCGGCCTCGGCGAGGATCGACCATGCCTGGGATTCCTCGGGGTACAGCGTCACCACTGCCTCCGCCAGCGTGACCGCCCGCCCGGTCTGCCCGGTCGCGATCGCGTAGCGGATCATCGTCACGTGACAGGAGAACGTCGTCTCGCCACCCTCGGCGAGGAGCGAGTACAGGCGGGGGATTGCAGGGTCATCGACCGCCCGCAGGCCGCTCCGCAGCGCCGCCCGGAGCCGGCGCGCGAGGTTCGCCGAGAGCATGGTCCCCCCGGGGTGGAACGGGTCCAGCCGGAGGGCCTCGGTCACCTGCGCGTCCTCCAGCGCCGAGCGCGCGAAGACTTGCGCGAGCTCGGGGTCCTGCCAGCGCAGGCTCTGCGCGGTCTGCATCTTGAGCAGGATCTGCTCGATCTTCACCATCGCCGCCCTCGGCGCGCCGGGTGGACGTCCAGCGGCACGCGCACGACGGGAACGAGCGCCCCCCTGGAGTCATCCAGGAGGGCGCCCTGCACCGCCTGCAGCTCGTCCCCACCCATCTTCATGCCGTCGCCTTTCCGGTCACGCCGAACAGCGGCGGCTGCGTGCCCATCACGGCGGCCTCGGCATCGGCCGCCGCCGCACGCGCCACGTCTCCCTGCGCCCGCGCCACCCGGCCCAGCGCCTCCCAGGCCTCGCGAGCCGCCGGGAAGAGCGTGGTGACGGCCTCCGCCAGCGCCCGAGCCCGCTCGAGCTGCGCGGTGGCCACCGCGAAGCGCACCATCACGAGGTGTGCCTCGAGATCGGCCTCCCCCGCCTCCACGAGCAGCGTGTAGAGACGCGGGACGTCGGCGTCGTCCGCGGCCCGGGCCGGATCTGCCAGCGCGGCGCGAAGCCGTGCCGCCACGTCCAGGAACGCGTGACGCACCGGGAGCGCGAGCGGGTCTGCCCTCGCTGCCTTCTTGATCTCGTCGAACGCCATCTCCAGCTTTCCCATCCGGTCCAGCAGGCCGGACAGCACGTAGTGCACGTACGCGGACACGAGGCCCAGCTTCTGGGCCTCGGCCATCACCTCGCGGAACACCTTCTCCGCGGCCTCCGCATCTCCCCTGTCATCCAGCGCCCTCTTCAGCTTCGCCAGGAGGGCCTCCAGCTTCGCTCCAGTCAGCATGTCGGACCTCCAGACGCGCCCTCTTGAAAACGCACGCGGGCGGGCACGGGCCGCGTGGTGGACGTCCGGTTCAACGGTCGCGGCGAGACGGCAGATCTCGGCCCGGCGAAGGGGAGCTCGCGCGCAGGCCGAGCGCTCCAGTCGCCACGGGACGTCACCCGCCACGACGGACGGGAGACGCCGCCTCACCTCGTCTTGTTCAGAGCCTCGTCGACTGAATGCTCGGGAGGCGCATCATCGGTGGCCTCCTTTCGAGCACGGGCAGCTCCGGGGCCAGGGAGCTGCGGCGCGCGGTGATGCCAGAGCGCCTGCCTCGCTGTCAAACGGCTGCGGAAGTGCTCGGAACGGCTCGCCACTGTGAGAAGGTGGCCGCCCGGGGGGAAACCGGAGAGGTCGATGGACGCCCCGCTGTCCGGCGGTGACGAGACTCGGGTTCGATTCGCCTGGCTGCCCCGGCCCGGCACGGCCGGCTACCACCTGATGCTCGCCGCGGTGGCCTTGCTGATCCTCGGCCCGCTCGGCGGCGTCGCCGCCGCGTACATGAACTTCACGCTCGGGATCTTCGTCCCCGGGCAGATCCTCGCCGGCATCCTCGGCAGCGTCGTCACCTACCCCTACGGGGCCGAGGGTCGCCACGGCGCGAACTACATGCAGACGATGGCCGCGTCCGTCGCCTCGCTCGGCGCGATGGCCGTCCTCATCCAGGCCGCGGTCTGGCTGGGCATGGAGCTGCCGCCGGTCTGGCAGCTCATTCTCTTCATCAGCTGCGTCGGGATGTTCGGCGTGGGGCTGGGAATGCTCTACACGCCGGTCCTCGTGGACCGGATGCACCTGGACTATCCGTCCGGCTACGCCGTCGCGAACATCATCCGCGCGCTGACGGACAAGACGCTGTTGAAGCAGTCGATCCGGAGCCTCGGGACCGGCGCGGGGCTCGGAGCCGTGGGCGGATGGCTCATCGACCGCGTGGCGTGGATCGGCGCCAGCGGGCTGTCGATGTCCAACGTCGGCGCCGGCCTCATCGTCGGCTCGCGCATCGCCGTCCCGGCCTCCGTCTTCGCGATCATCGGATCGCTGCTCACTCCCTGGCTCCGGAGCAACGGCTGGCTGGGGGTGAACGAACCCTTCCGCCGGCTGGGATTCCTCGTGGGTCTCGCCTCGATCATGGGAGCCGCGGTGGTGGACCTCACGCTCATCGGCCGCCAGGCGCTCATCCGGGCTCGCGCGCGCGACCCCGTCCCCTCCGGGTCGCCTTCCGGCCAGAGCAACTTCCCGACCCGGATGCTCATCTCGTGGGTGCTGTTCTGGGGGACCGCGGTGGTGCTCGTCGCGACGCTCCTGATGCACCAGCCCGCGCGATGGGTCCTCTTCGCGCTCGCGCTCAGCGTGGTCTTCGTCTTCGTGAACGGCATCTCCACCGGCGTCAGCGACCAGAACCCCATCTCCAGCGCCTTCGTGGTGTCGGTGCTCCTCATGTCGGCCATGGGGCTCCGGAATCCGGTGGTCGCGATCACCGCAGCCACGGTGCTCCTCATCTGCAGCTCGGTGGGGCCGGACATGCAGCAGGATCGCTCGACCGGCTGGCGCCTCGGGACCGACCGCCGGGTTCAGTTCTGGTACCAGATCCTCGGCATCGGCATGGGCGCCGTGCTCTGCGTCGTGCTGGCCCGCGTGTTCATGACCGCCTATCCGGTGCTGGCGGTGAACAGCTTCGACCATCCCGGGGCGAAGGTCGGGCAGTGGCAATCGGCGATGACCTACAAGTTCGTCGGCGCCATTCGCGGCCTCGGGAGCCTGCCGCGGCACCAGCTGGTCGCGCTCGAGGTCGGCTTCGCCCTCGGCCTGGTGATCGAGGTGCTGCGGAAGGTCCTGCGGGCCAGCCCGCGGTACCGGGCCTTCGTCGCACGGCCGGGCGCAGGTTCCGCCGTCGGCTGGATCGCGGACGCGGTGGTCCTGCCGAGCCCCTACGCCTATGCCTTCGGGACGTTCGTCGAGCTGCTCACCGCGCTGTGGTGGGGCGCCGGAGGCATCCTCTCCTCGGTGTGGAACACGCTCGCGCGGCGCTCGGGGCCCGCGGACCGCGCGGCGGCGGACGAGCTCCCCGCAGACATGTCCACCACCTCGCTGGTCGGGGGCGGGCTCATCGCCGGCGAGGCGCTCTTCTACCTGACGATGGCGCTCATCGGCCTCGGCGCGCTGGTCTGAGCGCTACCTCGGCGCGATCCGCGAGCGCGCCCATCCGGCGAGCGCTGCTGCCGGCGCCATGACCAGGACCGCGGAGAGATCCAGCCAGCGCGGGTTCGACCCCGGCTCGAGCCACGGATGGATCAGACCGGCCAGGGCGATGAGGCCCGCGACCGCGACCGCGTGCAGGAAGGGCCGGCGCACGGGAACGCTGGCCGCGGTCAGCCCACCCAGCGCGGCGAACACCGCCCCGTAGGCGATGGAGCCCGCGACGAGGCCGAACGTCGGAGGCGCGCCGGGGTGCTCCGCGACCGCTCCCCGGGGCATGTACGAGCCGATGACGAAGATGCCGAACCCCAGGCCCACCCCCAAGATGCTCCGGATCCAGTCCATGTGGCCGCCGTTCTAGCGCGACGCGACGCCCGGAACCGAGCCAGACTAGAGTCCTCCGGCCGCAGAGGGACGCTCATGCATCGAGCAGTCGCGAGGGTCATCGTCGTCGGGTTGCTGCTGGGGGGAGCCGCGCGGGCCGACTCGGGATGGAGGGAGATCCGGGGGCCACACGTGGTTCTCCGGACGGACCTCGGCTCGGGAGCGGCTCGAGAGGCGGCGCTGGCCGTCGAGCGATTCCGGGCACAGATCATCGCCGCGGGCTGGCCGAGAGCCACGCTCCCGGCCGGGGACCGGGTCGAGGTGCTGGTCTTCGGCAACGGGCTCGACTTCGAGCACCACTTCGGGCGGAACATCGACGGGGTGTTCTTTCACGAGTTGCCGCCGTTCGCCGTCATGCATGGCCACCCGGACAAGTGGGAGCACCGCGCGAGCCTCGCCACGCCGGAGACCACCTCGATCCTTCGTCACGAGCTGGTCCATCACCTCGCCGCGAGCATCTATCGCCGCCAGCCGCGGTGGTTCGCCGAGGGCCTCGCCCAGTTCCTGGAGACGGTCCGGACCGGAGAGGACGGGAAGACGGTGGTCGTCGGCGCGGTCAACCTCGAGGCCATGCAGAAGTACCGCTCGTTCCGCAGCCTGCGCGTGGCGGATGCGCTCGCCTGGTCGGGGCAGCTGGACGCCATGCCCGAGGCGACCATCCACGGCCTCTACGGCCTGAGCTGGGTCATGGTCCACTGGCTGTTCAACGAGCAGCCGCAGCAGTTCGAGCAGTTCCAGGGGTTGCTGGCGCGGGGAATCGATCCGGACAAGGCGTGGAAGGTGATCCTCCCCGGCCTGAAGACGCCGGACGTCGACGCCGCGATCAACCAGTACGTGAGCCACGGCAACTACCAGGAGTTCCTCGCCCCGTTCACCGATCCCCGGCCTCCGCTGGAGGAGTCTCCGATGACCGAGGCCGACGTCCACGCCGAGCGGGCGCGTGTGGCGATGGCGGCCGCACGATCGACCTCCGATCGCGCCGGGCACCAGAGGGAGGCGGAGGAGGAGCTCGCCAGGGCTCTCAAGATCGATCCCGCGGATGCCAACGCGCTCGTGCTTCGCGTCCAGCTCGCCTCGACCAAGGACCGGGCCGCCATCGCTCGTCAGCTCACCACCCTCCACCCCGAGGATGGCCGGGGGTGGATGCTTCTCGGAGACGCGCTGCGCGAGGGGGGAGCCACGCCCGAGCGCGAGGCTGCCCTCCGGAAGGCGGTCGCGCTGCGCCCGGAGGATCCCAACGCGCTGAACGACCTGGCCTGGTACCACGTTCAGCAGGGCAAGGCAGCCGAGGCCGGTCCGCTCATCACCAAGGCCGTCCAGATCGCCCCCTACGACCCGTTCCTGCTCGACACGCTCGCCGCGGTCCAGGCGATGTCCGGGCGCTGCTCGGAGGCCGCCGCCACCCAGGCGCGTGCCCTCGACGCGCTGCCCGAGGGGATGCCGGCGTCGAGGCGCCGCGACTTCGCCGAGCGGCTCGAGCGGTACCGGACCCGCTGCACCTCGGGTGCGTCGGCGACGGGGAGCGGAGGCTGACGGGCGGACGGCCGGGCGCGCCCCGGAGAGGGAAACCCACCGCCCGCTACGGTCCGGGCCCCGGCTGCGGTATGACCCTCCGAGATGGCGGGCACGCAGATCTTCGTCCGGAACCGGGAAGGGAAGGTGTTCGGGCCGATCGAGCCGTCCACCGTCGAGCTCCTGATCGAGAGCGGCGCGCTGCAGGGGCTGCTCCAGGTCTCGACCGACGGCGAGCGCTACGCCCTCCCCTTCCGGTTCCCGGAGCTGCGTGACTTCTTCCCCCGCCACCTCTGGGGCGACGAGGGACACCGGGAGGTGCAGCTCGACGCCGAAGGTCCGGCGGCCGTGGGCCCGGATGCCGGAGCTCCGGCCGCCGCGCTCTTCGGGGCACCCGCGGGGGCGGAACCTCCCTCCGCCGCGCGGGCGCAATCCGCTGGACGGACACCCCCGGTCCTGGTCGCCGATGCGACACCCGAGGCGGACCCGACCGCCCCGCCCGACGGTGACGCGGCGTTCTCCGAGCCCTCGCCGGACGAGCCGCCCATCTTCGGCACGGACGAGGAGCCGGCCCCGCCTGCCGCGGCGCCGCCGCCTCCCACGCCCGTGCTCACCGCCGATCCCGGAGAGCCGCTCGCTCCCGCGCCACGCCCTGCCGCTGCCGCGCCTCCGGTCCTCACCGCAGCCCCCGTCGAGCCACCCGCCGCGCCGGCGACCCGCGCGCCCGGGGGCGCCGGGGCACCGCCCACCCCCGCGCCGGCGGGAAGGCCGTCTCCGCCCGTCCTCACCGCTGCGCCGCCCGAGGGCGGGCCGCTGCGAGCCGAGGACGCCTGGGCCGAGGCAGTCCCCTTCGAGCTCGCGCCTCCCGGCGCCTCGCGACCTCCGGCGCGGGCTGCCGCCCCGGTCACCTCCACCTTCGCCCTTCTCCGGGCCGACCTCGCGGAGACCAACGCGGTCCGCATCTACGTCCAGGCCGCGCGCGCTGGAGCCACCGGCCTCTTCTTCTTCGACATCGAGGACCGCACCGCCACGCTCTACATGAGGCGCGGGAATCCCGAGTCCGCCGAGTCCACGCACGACTCCGACGCCATCGGGCCGTTCCTGCTCGCGCAGCGGCTGGCCACCCAGGAGCAGGTCACCCGCGCGGAGAAGGAGGCGATGAAGTACGGCAACGACGTGCTGGCCGCGCTCTTTACCCTCGGTGCGGTCAACCCCGGCCTGGTCTTCCCCGCGCTCGCGCAGCGCGCCGCCGACATCCTCCTTCGCGCGTACCTGTCGCCGCGGGGGAGCTTCCGCTTCGAGGCGCTCGAGCTGCCGCCGAACAAGGTCGTCCCGCTGGGAAACCGGTGGGGTCTTCTCGCCGAGGTCATCCGGCGCGTGCCACTGCCCGAGCTGAAGTCACGGCTGATG
>Ga0070687_100000216_pt1 | contig 20097 bp, 39 predicted proteins | sample KBSS33LmetaG_FD_64678 | JGI IMG/M metagenome (GOLD analysis project Ga0070687, IMG submission 64678) | Switchgrass rhizosphere microbial communities from Kellogg Biological Station, Michigan, USA - KBS S3-3L metaG | ecosystem: Host-associated > Plants > Roots > Rhizosphere ... | reverse complement strand
TCCATCTTCTTCAGCGACTTGCGGTACCTCTGTCTCCTCTTCGCCGTCTTGGTTCCATGCTCCGGAGCCTGGATCTCGAGCTCCATCTGGCGAACGACGGACCGATCAAGGAGCTCTTTCAAAGGGACCTTGGGAACAGGTTGCCACTTTCGAATTGGAGAGCTCGTGCGGACGACCACATCTCTCGGTCCCACCGTGATGCCACGATCATCCTCGCTGAAGAAGATCAAGTAGTTGTTCACGCGCCGACGCATCAAGCACATGAAGCAGTAGGACAGGCTGAGATGGACCACGGAGCCCGCGGGCAGAACGAAGAACGGATCTGTATCAAAAGGCATCGCACGGAACAGTAGGTCCTGATGAATCACGTGGTCACCTCCTCCTCAGGCTGATCACGGACACCCCAGCAGGGATGATGAGGGGAATCTGATGTGAAGAGGAGAGCATCAAGTTGTACGTGCCGGCACCGCTGAGAGCGATCCTCAGCACGTAGAAGATCCATCGATCAATCTGCACGGAGTCCCCAGGACGTAGATCTGCCTTGCGATCTACTTCCACCATGAACTCGGAATCCGGAAACGGGAGAGCGATCGTGGTCATCGTCCGTGGGATGTGAATGCCCCTTATGGCATCCTCTACCGACTCAACCATCACGCAGTCTTCGCATCGACGATGGACTTTCCATCTCTCCTGCGTGATGGACTTTCGACAGGTTCTGCAGGTGACCATTACAGAGTGGGCAGCATCTGTTGGAACCCGAGCACCTTCCCCGAGTTCGTGCCCTTCACCGATGCCTTGAAGAAGAGCGTGATGTTCTTCTTCATCGAGTACACCAGGTTGATCTCGACGTACTCGACGTCGTAACCCATCGAGAGAAGCTCGAGGATCGCTATGATCCCCAGCCTGTCCTCCGTGTAGACTCCGCGCTTTATCGCATCGCGGAGCTTCCCCGTGATCCTCCACTGAATCTTGTACCTCTCCCTTCGTGCGAGAGCCTCGCTCTCTGAGTAGGACTTCAGAAGCCGACGCGTCATGTCTACTACTTGGCCCATCAACGTCTCCCCATGGGGTGCAAGGGTTGAAGAGAGAGCTCGCGCGCCCGCGGCCCTTCCATCTTCTCCTCGATCATGAACACGTGCAGATCTTCCTCCTGAAGGTCTCTCCAGGAGGCCACGTCCGCGCTGATGCAAGATCCTCGGCTGTCAGAGAAGAGCACCTGCTCTGAGACGACAGACCAGATGATCTTTGACGATGAGGGGAACCGGCGGAGAGACTCTCGAACCTCCCGCAGGGTTCGAACAACCATGTGACCGCCCGTCCTCACGTAGTTCTTGGTGACGAGCGAGAGAGGGGCAACGACGTAGATTCGCACGTCACTCATCGAGACGTTCTCCTTCCGGAAGTGGCATCAAGATCGTGATCTCCGATCCATCTTCCTTCATGTTGAAAACCCAGCCCGTCTGCTTCTCGCCAGGTCGGATCTTGCGGACCACACCATCCTCGACCACCACGGCTTCCGTGGTCCGGTACTGTTCTTCTCCTCCCTGTACTGGGAAGGAGCACAGGACAAGCTCCCGCGATGGCGGCCGAAGGAGAGCTCGCTCCATACTGTCGACGATGAGTTGATCTAAGATCTTCTCCGCGAGCTCTGGAGAGATCTTCATCATCGCCTATCCTTGTCGAGCATCACTTGCGCAGTTCGACCGCCAGGTTCAATGGAGATCAAAACACCGCAGGATTTTCCTCCATCCTTCACCCGCACGAGCCCATTCAGGTGACTGAACCCAACTCTTTCTCCAATCGCAGGTGGGTTACGTGGATCGGACAGTTCGAAGATAGCGACTAGGTCGGAGACCTCGAACATCGGAGACGGTTGCGCAGATCCCTCGAGGGCGGTCTCCATGACCTTCACGAAGTGATCATCCTCCATGTCCTGCCGTGCATCCTGAAGACACTTCTTGAGGACCTCGAGAGAAAGTCCCCTCTCCGCCGCCCTCTTCAAGATGTAGTCGGTAAACGGAGCAAGAATCGAATCCTCGATGATGCTCATGACTACTTCTTCAGAGCCGTGAGCATCTTCGGAAGAGGCATTCCGTAGGTAAGACCGAACGCCAGGTTCTTCACCGCGTTTCTTTGCGGCCCCGGTGGAAGCGAGTTCCTCAGATCGTTGATGTGCTGGAGGTTCGGTGAGGATGAGGAGATCCTCCCAGACACAGACCCGAGAATGTTGTAGTAGGGCTTCTCCTCTTCTTTCTGGAACGCTTTCTCCATCTCGAGCGCGTTGTAGTACTCGACGCGCTCCTGAATGGTCATCTCCGACCAGCCCACGAGGTTGATGCGGAGCATCACCTTCGTTCGATCGGGGTTCACCCAAAAGAAGGACTCCTTCGGAGCCCAGAGGGTGAGGATGGGAAGAGGAAGGCATCCCTTCTTCCCAACCACGATCCTGGCTGCCTCCCTCTCTGCATCCGAGAGCTTGGTGAAGGCTACGGCACCGGCGCGTACGCGTGTCCTCACCCTCTTTCGATCAGGAGCTACGTAGAAGATCTTGTACTGGTCAAGGTCCTCTTCCGTCGCTGCGCTGATCTTCACCGCGTACTGGTCACCCGGCGTCTGCAGCTTGTTGATCATGCTGCTGAGGGTCGTCCTCAATCGGTTCTGAAACGACATGCGGCTCTCCCGGCGTGTACTCGACGCTGTTCTTCCTCAGGTCCTTGAGCATGCGGTTGATGAACTGCTGGATCTCCGACTTCCCACGCCTCTTGATGGAGTCCGGCACCATCAACATGGCCTCGACCTTATGCACGATGAGATGCTCCACGCACGGAGGGCAGAACTTCTTCTTTCCTCGTTCAGGAAGACCGCGCCTCTTGCACCTCGAACACTTCACGTGTTTTCTCCTTCGGGCTTCTTATCCCCGAATGGACGCACGTACGGCAGGAAGTGGATGGTGGGGGTGCGACGGGGCCGAGCCGGGAGCTCGTAGATATCGACAGGGATATCCGCCGTCCGCGTTTGGAAGCTATCGACAACTCCGATGGTGAGCGGAGGAGGCTCCAGAAGGGCCTCCTCCATCTCCTCCACGAGCTCGTCGTCAGAAGGGGATCTTTCCGTCAACGCTCGGCACTCCTTCCATCGCATCCTCCATCGACCTGACGACGATGTCGTCCTCTTTGAGACCGGACAGGCAGCACTGAAGCCGATGGACCCGAACTCCTCGCAACGTCAGCCGGCCACCCCAGATGTAGCTCCCGTACTGGTCCACCGATTCCCCCTTCTCCACAAGTTTGAGCTTCTCGACAGATCGAATGGTCTGCCCGAAGGCGCCGGCCTGCGCAGCTCCGAAGATGTGAGCGTCCGGCCTTCTTCGCATGGCCAGGTTGTGGAGGATCTTGAGCTGGGAATGAGAGAGCTTCTTGATAGGTGCCGTCGGATCTTGGTTATTCGCCATGGTCGCGGCCTGGAGATCTTTCATCTCTCGATTCCTTCCAACTCGGACACGGTGTACCAACCGTAGATGGGCATCTCCGGAGCTGGATCGTGACGAACCCGATAGATGTAGACTCCCTGGATCTCCCGCTCCTCGAGGACCTTCCCAGGTACACCCCAACGGCGCTCGTTGAACTCCCTCATCTCCGAGGCCGTCAATCCGCCCGAGTCCTTCGTCGTGCGGACCCGCTGCCCAACCTGATGAGCGCTGCCCATCTTCCGCTCGACCTCGAGGATGATCTTCTTGTCCCGGATCATTTCCTCGAGCTCCTTGAGGCGATGTGCAACGGAGGGAGGTACCCAGAGAGAGCCAGTACCCCCGCACTCCTGGCAGCCTCCATGCGACTTCATCATGCCGTTGCACGCCAGACAGTCGATTCGTTCCACACTCATCGTCGACCTCGAGAGGTTGGGCGCTTCATCTTCTTCTCGACCTCACGGCTCATCAGCCCCCAGCTAAGAAAGCAGCCCTCGAAACAATTCTCTCTCGTTCCGTGAGGACATACGATCGGAAAGTTCTGGACGGGGATGTCCCGTCTCCCCATCGCGGCCTCCATGGACCAGACCAGCTTGTTCTCCTTCCATCGGATGAAGGTGGCCTCGAGCTCGTCCGGGGACGGAAAGCCCACAGACTTCAGGTAGACCCCGGGGTAGAGGGTCGTGACCTTGCTGCAGTTCTGGGCATGATCTCCACGAGACCAGCCAGGATTGTCTACGTTACCCCCGTTCCCGCAGCCCTGCTTGTCCGGAACGAACTGCTCAAGGATGCCCCAGACCAGGGGCCAGGCGTCAGGTTCTCGGATACGAGAAGGGGGCCAGGCGTAGACGTGCTGGCCCGCATCCTCGATGACAACCTCCTCATACCCCTGATGAAAGCAAGCCGTCACGAAGTGTCTCGTCAGGGGGATGTTGGGTTCCATTTGCAGTCCTCGGCGACGTCCACGCCCCAGTGATCGGCAACCGCACGCCCGTCATCGCACGACGGCAACGGGAGCTGGTTGTCGTCGCTCAGCCAGTACATGAGCCTCTTCGGGAGAGATCGAGCATCAGGGATACCGAGGGCATGCCCAAACTCGTGAGATGCGACCTGCCTATGGCTGTGATCGTCGGGGTCTGCCTCTGGGGTTCCAGGAGGTCCGATGTCGACGCAGAAGACGCTGCTGCCGTTCTTGGTACGTCGATTACGCCCGAGAGATCCCCCAAGAGCCCCGCCAGCGGGGCATCCACTCACGGTGTTGCCTCTGACCGCGATCACGAAGACCGTGTTCGGAGGCAGAGACTTCCCGCTCGACTTCACCATCGCCGAGATGTGTGGCCAGATCACGAAGCGCGGCTTCACGTCCGGGACCACAGAGCTCCACGCATCGAGGCCATCGATGACCTCCTGCGTACCCCTCGGGCCGAAGTCCGCATCGATGATAACGGTGGGCTGCAACGTCATCTCGTTGGGAGAGCAGCCGGAGAGCACCACCATCATCAGAGACGCAATCACAGTCACCATCGTCTTCATCCGTCATCCTCCTTTAGTTTGTCCTCCACGAACCTAACGACATCCTCATCAACCCAAATGTCCCGCAGCTCAGAAGCTGCGATCTGCTCTGCGAACTCGGTCGCCTTCTCTCGAACCTTCTCGTGGAGCTTGTCCATGAACGTGTCCTTGAACTCGTTCTTGAGGTACTCCATCTCCTTCGGCCCAACCCTGAAGTTCGTCAGGTCGTTGAAGAAGGGAGACTGTTGAATTTTGTGGATGAGAGCCTCCTGCTGTCGATCTCGGATGATCTCGATGATGCTGGCTTTGCCATCCGGAGACTTGAGTAGCTCCACGCGATTCCCGTAGTCCTTCTTGATCCCTAGGACCGAGAGGACGATCGCCGTGACGTTCTCCTCGAGGATGTTCTGGACCAACCGAGAGAGACTGGCCCCAGAGCCCGACTCGACGTACTCCTCTTTCCACGCCGCCGCGATCTCTCGAACGGCTACCGCTAGGCTGATCTTCTTCTTTTTCACGTGGAAAACCCGTTGTTGATCATGGGCGTCTCCAGCCGAAGCTCCGTGGGCAGGTACCAGGACTCGCCGGGATGGTGATCCAATCGAACGGCGTAACAGAGGCCGTGCGAGTCGGAGTGCCTGACGATGTTCCCCGCGCATCCCCAGCGTTGCTCTGCCTTCGCTTCAGCGGTGAAGTCACTGTTTGGATCTGGATAGATGGTGATGACCCTCGTTCCGTCCGACCACCGCGTCGGAGGAACACGATTGATCATCTTCCTCTCGACGTCTTGAACGGTGAGATCGTCGAGTTGCTTCTTTCGGCGTGCTAGGAAAAGGTCTTCGCCTTCGGCGAGGACCCCGGGGTGATCTCTACGTCTCCCTTCGTCAGGAAGATGAGGTCCAAGATCGCCATCATGTGCATCGTTCTCATCGATCCTCCGGTGAAGATCACTCATCGATGATCCTCATCTCCTCGGGCAAGAACCACCCTGGAGCTCCCTGGTCCAACCTCACACGGAAAGTGACGTAGCCATCCATGTTGCGGGTGTGGCTTACGATCGTTCCCTTTCCATTCACCCAGGAGCGCTGTGCATCCTGAACGTAGACGCGCATCCCATCTTGGAAGTCAGAGAGCGCGTTCTCTATCTTCAGGACGATCTGATCGTCCGTTAGCGTGGTTTTCTCAGCTCCCATAGCGGCCACTCCGGTCGCAAGCAGTATTGGCTCAGGGCCCTAGAGGATGTGTTGAGTCCCGTAAAGTGATCAGCCAGAACCTTGGGATGGCCGCAGTACGTGCCATCGGGATCTGCTCCGAGGAAGTCGCAGTTGTTGCAACTCTTCTCGACGGTGAGCTTCCGCTCGACGTCCTGAACGATGTCGTCATCACGGCGCAGAGCCATGATTTCTCGATCGTAGTTCTGGAGAGCTCGACGGAGGTTCCTGATTCCATCGTCGTTCGCATGGAGAACTTCCCCAGCGGCTACGGCAAGGGCGCCTGCAGCAAGCGCTGCGCCCTTCGACCAGCGTACGTCCTTTTCACTCATTTCACCGGCTCCAGGTCTTGATCGGAGATCCACTCCTCTGCCCCATCAGCAAAGCGCACCCTATGAAAGATCGGGTTCGGATCACCAGGTGGATGCATCTCTACGAACGTTCCGACGTGTCCTCTTCTAGTACTTCCGTTCATACGTACACGGACCCTAGCCCCAACCCTCCATCCGCCATAAAGTATGGCCGCCTCTACATCGGCCACGATCTCATCATCAGAGGAAGAGGACATCGCTGAAGTCCATCACTTCAGGAGCATCCCTGATCATACGACGCATCAGAACAACCTTCCGTTGTCGTCTCGCCTCTTCCATGACCATGCTTCTTGCTTGGTCTACATTTTCAGCGACCACCATCACTGAAGCAATGCCCTCTGAGGCCACGAACCAGATGTAGATCTTCTTCTGGACGCTCTCGCCCTTCTTGTATCCGAGCTCCTCGAGGAAGCTCTGGCCGACGGGAGAGCCGAGCCACTGGATGACCGTGGCCGCCACCTTCGTATCTCGATCGCTGCACTCGACGGGATGACCCTGCTTCTCCGGGTTGGGTTGTAGGAGGTAGTCGAGGAGATGCGAGACCTCGTTCTGCTTCTTCCATGCGTCCGAGATCTTCTTCTCCTCGGGCTCACGACGAAGTCTCGCCACGTTGAATCCGATGTGCCGTTCGCTCATGACGTTCTCCTCAGACCTTGGACGCCTTGTAAACCTTCTCGAGCCGCTCCTTCAGTCTGGCGACGACGAAGGAGACGGCTTCACTCGTGGGCTTGTCGACCAAGACCTCGAGATAGTTCTCGACGTCCATGGCCAGGGCTTCGAGCTCTCTTTCGTAGGCTGCATGCCTATTGCTGATCGCAGTGAAGCCCTGGATCTCGTGCATTCTCTTCGTCGTCTGATCTTTCTTCGAGGCCATCTACTTCTCCTACTTGTCCTGAACGATGACCTTCTTCTGATGTGGGCCAGGACTGAAGGTGGGATCGTGTTCCTCATCACCTAGCTTCAAGCACCCGCAGCGGATGCACCAGAACCACGTCGCAAGGGGAGGCTCTCCATCCTCTGGGCAGATTGGAGTCCACTCGTGCTTGCCGGCGCACTCGGTCAGATCTTTCGCCAACCGACGCAGTTCATTCAACTGCTGCACGGAGGAACCTGCGCGACCTTCGTGCACTAGGACCCATCCAGCCTGATCTCCTTCAAAGGCGTTACCTCCCTTGGGATCAATGGAGGCCGTGACGTACGGCACCACCGTCTCCACGAGCTGAAGGAGACGCTTCACCTTCTCTCTATCCATATTCCAGCCTTCCCTTCCACTTGTATGAGACCTGCTGCGCGAAGCCGAACGCGATCGCATTGGTGACCGCATCCATCTCGCGCGTGATGACGTCGATGTTGTTATCCCCGATGTGGACCTCGAACCATCGACGCTCGGCTACGTCATGCCGTTCGAAGAACCCGGGTAGGGAGACGATGAACCTCCCCGACCCCTCGATCCACACGATGTTCTCCGCTAGTCCGTTCGTGTACTCGGACAGAGCTAGGTGGAGGTCCTCCTTCTTGGGCACGCTCTCCGTAGCATCCCAATAGACAAAGCAATCTCGCGCCATCGGTGAATCCCTTCCTCTCTTCAATCACCGCCGTCATCTTCAGTGACGCCGGGTAGTAGTAGAAGATCATCGTCTGTTCTTTCGACTGATCTACTTCCCCCCATTCTTCATCAAGGTCTTGCTGCGTCAGTACTGCACCCGGTGTTCCCGCAACACTTGATGCATCCACGTCTTGACCCTCCTCCTTGCCAAAATGACCACCATCGTGGTTCTGTTCGTGTATGGGCAGCCCGCAGCTTCACGACTTACTGCTCTCCGCCAACATCTACGCAGCCGGGTTGCTCACGCAGGTAGCAGCCAAGTTCCTGCGGAACATGGGCCGCTCGTCGAATCAACTGACCGACGCGTCACCAACTGATCTCCGAGCTCTCGAGAAGCGAATGCTCGAGAAGATCGCTGAGGTGAAGGCGTCGTTCGACCAGCGCCTCGATTCGATCAAAGCGGACATGATCGATCGTCTCGAGCGCCAGGAGCGTGACCTCCTGAGGGAAAAGGGTGCCCGCCACGCCTATCAGCAGCGTTTGGAGGACACCCGGCAAGAGTTCGGGACGGCCATCGCACGTATCGGCGCAATCACCGACGTCGTTGCTTCTGGTTCCGTCTCTACGGGATCTGGAGAGCATCCTGTCCTCCCCGCGGCACCCAGCCGTCCACCTTCAGGGAAACACAAGACCCGTCCCTAGTCCCAGTCCACCGTCGGATCGTCGAGGAGAGCTCTCTCTGCCCGCAGAACGATTCTGCAGTCCTTCGAGCAGAGAGTATCCAAGAGGATCGCCCCGTCCACGCCGGTCAGGCAACAGAACCGGCAGACGAGCTTGCGGCAGACAACACAGGTCCAGGTCACCGGGTATCCGTCAGGATGCGTGACTCGGCCGCACTGGCCGCACGCCTTCGCGTCTCCGATGATGAACCCCATGCGGATTCTCCTTCTCTACTCTTATGCCGTATCTCTGGGCACTATAGCGTCCCCGTTCTCCGTGCAGATGTTCTCGAGAAGCGGATCTCCCTGATTCAGCGTCATCATCAACATGCGGAACAACTCCCCGTGGAAGGGGTGGTTGAAGTCCGTGAACGACATCTTCCTGTCGCACATGATGGCGATGCCGAGCTCGTACGCGGCCGCGCCCAAGTTCCCCACCAGCAGATCATGGGGCTTCACGAGCGTGGCGAGGCGAAGGAACTTGGTGATCCTATGCTGGTCCTCCTTCACGTTCTTCAGGATCTCGACGACGTAAGAGAAGTCTTCAAACTGCTTTTGGTCCATCCTCCCTCCTCTCCGCGAACTCCCTCGCAGCCTTGATCGCCATCTGCACCTTGTTGAAGGACTCCTGCCAACCTGAGATGAGCTCCTTCTCGAGCTCCACGAGAAAGAACGCGATCTGTACCCGTTGCTCTACGGAGCCAGCTCGCATGGTCTTGTTCCCATTCTCCAGGTAGATCCCCCACCGATTCCCGCTCTTCATGTAGGAGATGATGAAGCCCTCATCGACTTGAATGTCGGCCCTCGAGCGATAGGTCTTAGCCAACCTGGTCTCCGCTAGCTCCAGAGCCGCGTTGAGCTCCTCAAGGGCCGTCTCCCACTTCGAGATGTCCACGCTACTTGTCCTTCCGATACTGGAGGCTGACCAGCTCCTGGACCGTGTTGTGAGGATCGAAGGGACGCTGACGATCGAACTTGAAGCTCTCCATGAGCTCGTGCTCGAGGATCATCTTGCAGGCCGCGAACGCCGTCTTCACGACGCCGCTCATGGTGCTACCGACGGGCACGAACCACTCACGGCCTCGGCCCGTCTCCATACTTCCGGTAGCTCTATCTGGCCGCTTGAACGTCGTGGAGATGAGCCATCCACCCAGAATCACGGCGCGCCTCTGATACCACTTACCTTCGTTGTCCGCTTGGGACTGCATCCAGTGAAAGTGTTCGGGATCATCACGCCACACTTCCTCGACCTTCCACGCCCAATCCATGTCCACGCACGACGGGTTGAACGTGATGTTGAGCAAGATGTCCGAGAGCTGCTCTTGCGTTTTGACCTCAGGATCCAGATCCATGTCGCACCTTCCTTTCGTTCTTCTTCGGGGCCCGCCAACCGGGATCGGCCCCAGGGGCGAGACGCACACCCCTGTTCTCCTCCATGGCAACGAGCTTGTTCTGAAGACTGGACAAGTACTTCTCCGTCTTCACGATCTCGTTCGTGAGGAGCACTTTCCCTCGAGCTTCGGCCTCGGACTTCGTCTCGAACACGTCCGTCCCGAGACGAAGCGAGTTGGAGAAGCGTCTTCCAGGCATTCGAACGGAGATGTAGTCCGAGTCCTCGTGAGGGATACCCGGCACCTCCTTGATGCCATTCGTGAGAAACCACTTCGTCACGTAGTACTTGCGATGTTCCACGTCATACCTCCGATAGAACTTGGGCCTTCTTCAGAATGAAGAGACCGAGAGCCTGCCACCCCATGCCGAACAGGTACTCGACTCCAGCGATGGTCTTGATGCAAAAGAGGTTCTCGAGCTCCCCATCCACATCGTCCTCGCACTCCTGCTCGTTGACGAAACACCAGGCCTTGTCCAGCGTCTCTCCGGTGATCTGACGAGCAAGAAGAGCCTTTCCCTTGGTGTTGATGACGTCTGGATTGGTCACGCCCGTCATCATCTCGATCTGCGACGGGCAGGTGATCGCTCCTGACTCCTTGAACCACTCGAGGAACTTCTCGTCGGAGTTGTTCTGGAGCTTCTTCTCCAACCACTCGTACTCCGTGGGTCGAAGACCACGAAGCTCCTGAACCTTCACGATCCCGATCTCCATCTACTCCTCCGTTCGATCTGCAGCCGGAGCTTCTCCCGATTCTTCAAGTTCTCCCGAACGACGCGGATCCTGCGCTGGTCTATGGTCATCTTCCTCTTCGAGCGCGGTCGGCACATAACCAGCCCGTGCACGCGGTCCAACCAATCCTTGGCCTCCTGCCTCGCACGCTTGTAGTCCTGCTTCCAAAGATGGGCGTAGGCGCTCTCCGCCTGCTTCTTCGTGTTGAAGTACTCCGTATCGAACGGAACGTTCTCGAACAGCTTCCCGTCCATGTCCTGCACGATGGTCTCGAATCGCCTCGAGGCGTAGCGGTTCGTGTTGATACGAAAGGCCACGCGTCCCTGGAACATCAACGGCATGTCCTGCCCGCGCGCCGACCGGTGCTTGGACTTCGCCGTCATCACGATCCACTTCACCTGCCCGAGGCCGGAGAAGTACAACTTCGCGTCCTCCAATTTCTCGAAACAGTTGGCACGTGGGACGATGTCGGCAGACTTCGAGTCGTAGCTGTAAACGAAGGCCATGTCGCCTTCGAAGGCCGCACGCCGCTCGTGAATCCCAGCCGGTGTGCGATTCACCTTCTGCGGATACACGACGAACCTCGTGACGGGCTTCTCCTTCTTCATGATCACTCCTGATAGTCTTGAGGGCTATGGCATCGATAGAAGTACAGAGAGTGACCCTCCGCCTCCTGGCAGCAGAGGGTCGTGCCCTGTTGAGTCGGATGCGGACGAATGCATCCAAGTCGAGCAAGGCTGCTCATGACCTCTCGAACACGTTGGTCGCGGCCGAGACTGTGTCGACCTATGGAGAAGTCGAGGGCATCGAGTACGAGCCCTTGCTCTCGAAGATGATCCGCGAGCTCCTCGATTGTGCTGAGGAGCTCGGGAAGGCGAAGAAGGTCTAGTCCTTCTTCAAGGGGGCCCCGCAGAGGAGCTCCACGATCTGCACGCAGTGGTTCTTGTAGCAGGACACGCAGAAGCACCCGCGGCAGTGCGGGCAGCAGATCTTGGTGAGTACCTGTGTTCGATCTCCGCAGCAGTCGAGACCAAGAGCCAGCTCTCCCTTGCTCTCGACCGGAAGATGCGTGAGATGCTCAATCTTCGTCCTTTCGATGAGTTCCTCGATCTTCGGGATCAGAAGCTTGGCTTCCTCCACCTTCTCCCATTCCTTCTTGAGGGTCTTGGGTGGAGTGCTCTTCGCCTTCTTCTTCAGCACCTCGAGACCATCAACGATGAACTTCAACTTGGCGCTCAGCTCCGCAGCCATATTGATGGCAGCTCCCCGATCCATCTCGGGCTCGGCGATCTTGGACCAAGACTTCCTCTCGTACTCGTAGAGGTCGACCCAAGATCCGGGCTCGGGACCGCCGTTAGCGAGCACTTGCTTCCTCCACAGATTGTAGAAGGCCTCTCCCTTGAAGCTCATCGGAGACCTGCCAAAGCTTTGATGGCGAGAGCCTCTGCGTGGGACTCCACCTGTTTCTCGAACTTGGTTCGGAGAAGCTCCTTGGTCTTCTCCGTGAGCACCGTCTTCATGATCTCCCTGATCGCGTACTCGTCGACCTTGAAGTTGGTGATGCACTCCCGAATCGATTCCTCGACGCAGGCAGCGACGAACTCCTTAGGGAGTGAGTCGGCAATCTGCTTGGCTACGATCTTCGAGAGGTGTTCACGGTCCATCTTCGACGGCTGCGGATCTCTGGCCATTGGTGTAGTCCTCCACGGTTCTTATGCCGTGGGAGGACGCCCGCCTTGCTCAGGTCCCAACCAGCGCCGGAGGAGGGATAGAACGGCTCCGGATGCACTTCAGGACCGAGAGTAGCTTCTCGAGAGTGACCGGCTTATGCACGATCAGACAGGCACCGCTGGCGTTCTTCTCCCGAACCATGTCGCTCTTCAAGGCCGTGAGGAGGATCACCGGGATGTCTCGAATGTCCGGGTCCGCATCCTTGATCTGCATGAGCCCCCACCCGTTCAAGTCGGGCATCATGACGTCGAGGATGCAGATGTCCGGGCGTGGCGTGCCCCCCAGACCATGAAGGCGATCGAGCGCCTCGATCCCATTCCTTGCGGTCATCACGATGTAACTCTCTTCGGCCAGAGCCTCACGAAGGGCTTCGCGGATGTCATCGTCGTCGTCCACTACGAGCAGAACGGTCATGGAGCACCCCTCGCTGACCCTACCATCGTCGCCCGTCAACGATAGAGGCGACCGATGAAGGCTAAAAGAAAGGGGCGCGATGACCGCCCCCTTTCCTACATCAGTACAGCCGCGAGATGTCCTCGTCGAGCATCGGTTCATCGAGCTCGCCCAAGATCTCGTCGGCGAGGACCGCATTGATCTCGTCGTCCTCCGGTGTGGATTCCGTCGAGATCGGCTTGATGCTGGTCTTATGGCCGAGGCGCTCTTCGGAGTACGGAGGCCTCACGGGTAGGCCCTCGAAGGCCCTCCACTCCTTGTAGATGTCGAGCAGCAGCATCTTGATCATGTACCGCTGCGCGTCCTGATGTCGGTGCGCGTCGCTCTGACCCCAGTTTCTCCCGATGTTGTACTGCTTTCGGTTGTCGTAGAACTTCCGGTAGGGAGAGCCGACCTTGAGGAGAACAGGCGCGAGGACACCGCACAGTTTGGTACGGAGCCACGCGTTGTAGTTCAACTTCTGGCCGGCGACGGGGCGCTGCTGACGACCCGAGTTGAGGGTCTCCGACCTGCTGATCGATGTGCCAGCAAGGTTACACGTGTTGCCCGCAGGTTTCGGATGATGGAAGAGAGCCATGCCGGTCAGCGACTCGTAGTCGTAGTTGGTCTCGATGGCCTTCTTGTCGGCGGTCTGGAGAATGGCCGAGCAGTGCTTGCATCGCAGCGTGGGGACGACGGAGAGCCCGGCGAAGGCCCACATCTGCGAGACTGTCTCCTCTCGATGGATGTCGAAGCTCGAGACGATGATGCTGGCCATCCTGGGCCCGAGGCCACGGAACTGCTCCTTGCGTCGCGGCAAGATCACCTTCTTGTAGAAGGGGACCTCCTGCAGGTGCGCATCGAGATCGCTGAGAGAGTTGTTCTCCGCGACCTCGAGATCTTTGAGCCGGCTCTGGAGCTGCTGCAGATCTACTGGATGGAGCTCGATGGTGGCTCCCGGCGCCTTCTTCGTGAGACGTCCCTGCGCGGAGAGGCGGAGGGATTGGATGTCGTAGAACATCCTGGTCTTCCGACGAAGGGCCAGGCGGAACTGCTCTTGGGTTCTGGGATTCGCGAGCTCCGCCTCGGTGGGCGGAGCCTTCTTCTTGCTGCTCATGACGGAATCTCCTTGGGATTGGTGTGAGGAGAAATCGCGTGGTGTGAATGGGTGCTGTTCTTTTTACGGCGAGCGTTATGCTATCGGGCTCCTATTTTGAGACGGCTCGCGAACCTCCCATGAGTGAAGTACTCCCAGTCGGCTCACGCTCATAATACGGGCTGTAGAGGTGACAACGGTGCACGCTATCTTGTTGTGTGGAGATAGGGTCCTGGTTCACATTGATCTATTGGGCGTCGCTCTAGATCTGGCTAGCTTTGCTTCTTCGGGTTCCAAGAAGGTAATGGCGAGTGCAAAGACCCCGGGTTGCGTATGGATTTCGACGTGCGCTTCAACAACGGGAGATCAGCCCATCGTGGCGAGCGTAAGTAAGTCGGGTGCCTCATGAACGAAGGCACGCGTGAGATGAACGGGTGGAAAGACGTCGATGGCTAACGCGTATGCATTGGGTTTCGTACGGAGGACGGTTCGAGCTTCTGGCACGTGCGGATCATGCCCGGAGTCTCGCCTAGTGGTACGGGTGACATCGCGCAATGGCGCACGTCACTAGCGTGGAGGTCATGTTGCTATCGGTCCACGTGAATACTACGGGTGCCAAGTTCCCATCGGTTCACGCGACGAATAAGTAGGAAGCATGTCTAAAGGTCCGCAGGTCGTCATTGGTTGCCGCAAGTAGCAAGGCCCACATCGCTTCTACGGTAGAAGTCCTGCTCTGGTCCGCATGTTGGCTTCGGGTGTCGAGATGTCGTTAGCTCACGTAGGAGCTTCGGTTGTCGTGTCGTAAGTACGGTGCACACTCGAAGTACGTAAAGAGCCACAGCGTCGGCTCACGCACGAAGTACGGATGTCGGCGTCCGCGCCGGTTCACGAATGGACAATGGATGCAGCACGTAAGCTGGTTCACTCATCATCCCTGGTTGTCGCTTCAATGTTGGTTCACGTCAATTCATCGGATGTCGTCACTGCTACGGTTCTCGCTCGTTCCATGGGTGAAGATGCACTACGTTGGATCGTGCCATAGGAATGGGTGTCGGTTGTGTCGATGACCCACGAACATCCCTCGTGCGGAGCCTAAGAGCTCGGTGCACACAGAGTGTACGTAGGAAGCAAGAGCGATGGTTCGCACATCAAGCTAGTGTGAAGATTTGGGAGAGGCCCACGTTAGCGCAATGGGTTTCTATTCACAGCTGGTTCACGCGTGCGGATGGGGCGTCGTATCATGTATGGTTCACAAGCCTTCTTCGGGCGTCGAGAAACGATCGGTTCACAGGCCTTGCACGGAAGAAGTCCCGCTATTGGTTCACGTCAGCTAAACGGATGTGGCTTTGAGGACGATGAGCATTACAAGCAAGGGTGCCGCCGGAAGAAGGGCTCACGTGTCTCGTATGGCTTCCGCTTACGGCAAAGGTTCGCGGTTGCGAATTGGGTGTCGTGCTTTCAACGGCTCGCGCTCGTAGTACGGGATTCGTAAACTTGAACGGCACGTGTACACGCACGATTCTTATACCGAGATCACATCACCTCTTGTGATGAATCCATGCCAGCACGGCGTGGGAGCTGCGTTGGCGATCGATGGGGTGAGCGTGAGGTCGTGGAGCCCCGTGCCGCTCACGATCCACTTCGGGCCCTCGCCCGGAGGCGGCTCCGTTGGGAAGATCGGGTTGCTGAAGGGGATCATGCATCCGTGCGGACGAGCGCCATCGAGCTGGAACTCGGGCTTGCCGTAGCCGCACGGGCACCAGAAGAAGACGCCCTGAGCGTCCATGAGCTCCTGTACTTCTTCGGTACCGTTTGGGGTGTAGCGGTAGAACGAGGCCTCGAACCACACATCGGTAAGCCTGGGCTGCATCCAGCAGATTCTACCGGGACTTCAGCTCTTCTCGAAGTCTGCCGGAGCATCGGGCTTGAGGCCCGTCTCGACGTCCTCCTTGGAGAACTCGAAGTCTGGGCTGAAGGAGCTCCCGCGGAGGCGAGAGTTCGAGGAGGTGGGGCGGCCAGCCTTACGAACGGCGAGGTCGTTCTGGGCGACGGAGCGCATGGTGCTCTGGACGGTGCCCGCGTACGAGCTCTCATCTACGGTGAGACCGAAGAAGGTCTGGAACTGGCCTCCGAGGAGGATGTCGAGAGCTCGGTCCGAGCCCTTCTGCTTGTAGGTCTTCACGAGGGCGTCGATAGGCGTGACGGGATCGACGGTGTAGCTCTTGAAGATGCTCTCGATGGTAAGAGCCGGGTCGACGCTTTGGGCCTGGGCCTCGGATATCGAGAGGAGCTCGGCGATGGCGACGACGCCGTTCACGGCATCGCCGATCTGCGTCGGCGTGGGGTTCTTGTTGGCGAGCAGCGGGTTGATCACCCGATTCAGCTGGGAGAAGTAGCTTTCCTGGTTCGGGGTCTTGGCGAGCCAGGACTCGAGGGCGGTCTTGAAGGAGCCGAAGTCGACGACGTGGCCACGGCGAAGAGTGGCGAAGGGCACGGGCTGAGCGTTGAACGTCCAGGACGTGGGAGAGTCAGGCACGTCGGGCTCGAGGCCCAAGATCAAGCCATTCGAGACGACGTCCACGGTCGTGACGGTGTAGACCGCGCTCGGGGTCGTGTAGTCGGTGGCGTAGAGCTGCAGCAGGTCTCCACCCGTGGGGAGGCCGCCGGCGGTGGGCTTGGGGGAGAAGAAGAACGGCGTCGAGCCTCGCTGGAGGGTGGGCGAGACCGTGAAGAAGAGCGGGACTGCCGAGCCGGAGACGAGCACGGAGCTCGTGATGGTCTGGTTCTTTGAGCTGAAGGTGAGAACTTCATCCCCCAGTTCCGCGAGCGGCATACTGATAGAAGCAAACGACGCCTGATCGATCCAATGCGGCAGCGACGTTCGTGCTTTGAGGAGAATGTCGAGTGGTGACGCTCCCAGTCCATCCACGAGGTAAGAACCCGTATTCGGGCCAGTACTCACCTGAATCGTCTGCCATTCCTGCAGCGAGAACGTCGGCCCCACCTCGAACGACGACACTCCTCCCGTCGCTGTAGACAAGGACGTGGCTGTCACCGTCGTCTCGGTCACCGCTGTTACGGTCCATGTTGTATTCCCCTGCCCTCGAAGAACGAGCGTGTCCCCTACTTCTACTCCCGCATCTAGAAGGAGCGAAGTCGTGGTGATGGTGATGCTGTTGGGCGCACCTGGCGTGAAGACCAACGTGCCCGAGCTCAGGATGCGTGAAGCCACGACGTGCTGAGGGTTGGTGGTGTCGCTCACGAGCGGCAGCGGCACGGCATTGATCAGCGTGGTCGACGCCCGGACCCTTGTGGTCTGGCGGTTCACGGCATCGACGACGTCGGAAGGTATAAGCGGCGAGCACGTCACGATGTAGCCCGTGGCGAAGCCAATCGTGGACGCGCCCGCCGCAGAAGCTGTTGTATCACCCAGGACCTTGATCGACCATTGGCCGGTGATGGTGCTCGGATCGATGGCTCGAACGCGGATGTACCTGTCCTTGGGCCCAATCTCCACGGCGACGCTGGCCTGCGCGCTGGGAGTGACGGAGCGTGCCGTAGCCGTGATCTGATCGTTGGAGACGACGCTGGCCACATCCCAGACGTCGGCGTTGGGCCCGCTCGAGATCACGAGGATGTCGCCCACCTTCACGGGCGCGAAAGAAGTAGCTCCCGCCACGATGGAGTTGAATTGGGCAGTGGAGCCAACAGTAGGAACAACAGCGACGCTCCCTTGAAAGTTCGGTCCAGGGAAGAAGTACGGCTCCGCCAGTAGCTTCGTGCCCATGCCCGCAGTGACGAAGGCTGCATTGATGTTGTCGCAGATCTGCTGAGCGCTCCGGCGCACCACACTTCCCGAGCTCGTGGCGATGGCGAAGCCCAGCACCGCTTGGGCGGAAGAAGACAAAATCTTCACCTTGGAGTTCGGCCCCGGCGTCGCCGATACAATCTGCACGTGGTTACTGACGACAGAAGCAGTAGCCGACGAGCCCAAGAAGGTGTTGATCGTGGTGATAGCGTCGCCGATGTTCGCAGGGAAGAAGAACGGGATAGAGATGGGCGTATCATCATCGATCTGCAGATCGAGCGTTGTGCCGTCCAGACTCCCCCCGCCACCGAACGTCAGGGTTGTAACATCCGTGGTTCCTACTGTCGTGGCGTAGAGCGTGGCGCTGAAGGTCAGCGTGGCGTCGATGATGGTGGAGAAGACCGGCGCCTTCGAGGTCACAAGAAGACGGATGTGATTGTTGAGCAGCGGCACGCCTGGGATTCCGATGGGGAACATCCCGTCGCCGATCAAGTAGCCGTCCACTCCCCCACCCTCCTGTGGCGGAAACTCCGGCACCGTGCCTCCAAGGACGGCGTAGAAGGACGAGGGCAGACGGACGCTAAAAGAAGGGGTGCCGTCCATCGTGAACGTCAGAGTGTCGTTCGAGCCCGTCGTTACTTCAAACGGAGCCCGAACGTCGCCTACTAGTGTCGCTGGCGTGGCCAGATGCGTGGCGTCCGAATACGGAGAGCCGTCCCCTGCGATGGTGAAGATGTCGCTGGGGCCGGCGAAAGAACCAAAGGTGCGGATCACGGCTTTGGCGGTCAGCAGATCTAGAACTGGCTGCCTCAACATCGCCAGCCGTTCTTGCGCCGATACTGCTTGTAGTTCCTGAGCGTGCGTGTCGAGGACGGTCGTGGCCTTCGAGATGATGCCGCTCGCCACGAGGGCCGAGAGGTTCACCCTCACGAAGTCGGCGATGGCCTGGCTGAGGAGGGTCGCGGTTTGGACCAGCTCCCCATGCGCCTGCTGCAGCTGCCTCATGAGGGAGGGGATGTTCGCCCTCGCCTCATCAGGGGTCGGCACGATTGCACCCCCATCCTTCACCGCACTCGCCGGCCCGCTGAGGAATGTGTCGACGTTGCTCGTGAAGCGCTGATACTGCGGAAGCTTGGTGATATCCGCAGGTGCACCGCTCTTCACCGCTCCCTGAAGTGCTTCCAAAGCAGCCTTCGCGTTGAAAAGCGGCGTTAGGTCCTCGACAGGAAGCACCAACCGTCCTAGGCTCCCCACCGCCTCGAGCAGCTCCCCTACGACGATCGATTCAGACGCCACAAGGTCCAGCGCCCGCTGCGTTCCAAGGTAAACGCAGTAGAACGGTGCGAGCGGGTAGAGGATGAAAACCCCCGCTACAGCCGTCTGAACATCTCCGAATGTAACGTCGGTTCGGCGAGTACCAAGGACATCGTACGGCTTTCTAATGGTGCCTTGTACGAGGGCTTCTACTGCCGTCTCGATCTCCTCAGCCTTGAAGTTCGCCATGGCCTGAGCCTACTCCTCTCAGGGGCGCTGCCAAGCTGTCGGCGATGTCACACGCACCGATGTAAGTCGGGACATCTTCTTGGACGCGCTTCCAGCCGTTCTCTTCGCGCTGGAGGATCATGTAGAGGCCGCGGCCTTGGGACTGAACGAGGAAGCCGTACGGCTCATGGTTCTTCGTGAACGGGTTTTCGGCCATGGGGTTCATCCTCTACTTCCTCGATGGTCTCGTTGACGTAGATGTCGCCGGGGATGACTTCGATGTGTACACCGCGTGGACCGATAACTCTGTCGATGAAGCGGACGGTCTTGCGGAGAGGCCGGGCCAAAAGCGTGCGCTCCATGTCTGCCACTACTTGATCGTCGGTGCGTTCGGACATGATTCGGCTCTACTTCTCGGACCACCCAACGATCGGAATGTTCTTCCATGCTTCACCATCATCCAAGGGTGCTGGAGCGGGCTCTTGAAACGGCGCGAAGCCCAAGTACTCCTGCGGTACCTGGGCCGCACGCGCTAGGGAGAGGACGAAGTCCTCGGGCGAGAGCTTGTCCTGAAGAGCTTCTTCCATCTGCTCCACGATCT
>Ga0070687_100000215_pt1 | contig 20112 bp, 21 predicted proteins | sample KBSS33LmetaG_FD_64678 | JGI IMG/M metagenome (GOLD analysis project Ga0070687, IMG submission 64678) | Switchgrass rhizosphere microbial communities from Kellogg Biological Station, Michigan, USA - KBS S3-3L metaG | ecosystem: Host-associated > Plants > Roots > Rhizosphere ... | reverse complement strand
CCAGTATCGGAGCGCACCAACGCCGCGCTTGACCTGCTGAGCGCGCTATGTTAGCCATCCCAGAACAGCGAGCCATTATCAAGATGATCTATGCGAATGAATATCAATGGTTGAGCAGCCGCACGCTGCCGGATGCGCCCGATCAGGTCTATACCGACTATGAGATCATGCTGGTACGATGCGCGCTCGGGTTAGCAGGCGAGGCAGGCGAGGTTGCCGATACACTCAAGAAGGCAGTATTTCACCAGCATGGGATCAATCGCGATCAGTTGATCGACGAGCTCGGGGATGTGCTCTGGTACATCGCAGCCCTCTGCACAAAGCTCGACGTCAATATGTCTGAAGTAATGGAGCGCAACGTCGCGAAACTACGCGAGCGCTATCCGGACGGGTATAGCAGTGCTGCCAGTGTGGCGCGCACTGACGTAAAAGGAGCATAGACATGGCCAAAGAAACGACGAAGGCAACGATCAGCATCAAAGCTGACACGCTCGACATGCTGATCACCGCACTCGACAAAATTGCGCGCGACGCCGGATCGCAGATCGTCATGCGGTCGAGTGTCAGTACCACGATCACACTTGAAGCCGACGACGCAAGCGACATCGGCACCTCGATCGGCGATATCGCCGGAGCGCTCGATCGCGTCATGGGCGTCGAGTGCAAAGTGAGCGCGCCGGGCTCAGTGTGGCATCTTGCGCGGCTCGACCCGACGCCCATGGAGCGGATGATTAACAGCGCGACCGCACAGGAGCCGTTTTAAGCGATCAGCCATACGAATATACCTGAGCGCGGCCCGAGGCACCTTACAGCCGCGCTCAGGGGCCTTACAGGAACAGATTATGCCAATGCTTCAAGCCGATATTCTGACATGGGCCCAGACCTATACCGGGCCGAAGTTCCATGCCTTGCTCTGCGATCCGCCGTATCACCTGACGGATATCGCGCGCACCTTTCAAGGGCAGGGCGGCAGCATCGATCCGCGTACCGGCAACGAACGCAGCAATACCCGGCGCGATTCAAAAGGCTTCATGGGTAAAACCTGGGATGGCGGCGACATCGCCTTCAGGCCCTCGACCTGGGCAGCCATCGCTCAGCACCTGTACCCAGGTGCCTGGGGTATGGTGTTCGCATCGTCGCGCGGCTGGCATCGCCTGGCTGTCGCGATCGAGGATGCCGGGCTGATCATTCAGCCGACGATCTTCGGATGGTCGTACGGCTCTGGCTTCCCAAAGGCAACCAACATAGCAGCACAGATCGACGATCGCGCATTCCGCGCATGGCTCGACGAGCGGCCGGAATTACGCGATCAGCTTGAAAGACTGCGACAGTACACAAGAACAGCACCGAAGGTCGAGCGCGTCGCCGCCTTGCGAGCCTACCAGAACGCGCGAAAGACGATCAAGGCTGCTGCAGGCTTTGCGCCCGTCGCAGGAAGCAAGAAGCAGACCGGCGCGAAATTCAAGCTGACACAAGAGATCATGGACAATGGCGGTTTCAACGCCGGCGACCGCGAATCCTTCGACGTGCATGGCCCAGCGACAGCAAGCGCAGCCGACTGGGCCGGCCATCGGTATGGCGGGCAGGCGATCAAGCCCGCGATCGAGCCAATCATCGTCTTTCAGAAGCCGTACGAAGGATCGCCGCTCGACTGTATCACCTCGACCGGGGCCGGGGCCTTGTGGATAGATGGGGGGAGGATTGGCACGGATGACACGCTTGCGCGCCCGTATAACGATGCGGGCAACGCCGTGCTTGGATCATTTGCACGATTCGGCAACCCCAACGAGCCCGCCGGCCGATGGCCAGCGAACATGGTTCTCATTCATGCGCCCGAGTGTAACGGCGTCTGCGTTCCATCCTGCCCCGTCGCACGGTTGGGGGCCCAGAGTGGCGAGAGTATAAGCGCAGCCAGTCAGCGCGGCATGATCAACAGTGGGCTCATGGCCGGCGAGTCTGGCCATGAGCCCACACGAAACGGGGTGTCGACTGAGCGCGGCCATGACGACAGCGGCACCGCGTCGCGCTACTTCTACGCCGCTGATTGGATGCTCGACCGACTCGAAGCCGCCGATCCGGTTGCCTACTACCCGAAGAGCTCAACATCTGAGCGTGAGGCCGGGCTCGACCCGCGTCAGACCGCGCTCATGCGGCTGCTCGACGAAGATGCGGCAGACTTCAGCGATTCCAAAGTCGACGACGGGCAGCTTGTGTACACTGGGAAACGTTACAAATTTCTTCGTTGCCCTGAACATGGCGCATCGCATCCATCTGGGAGCACGACGTATACATGCGGCTGCAATCATGCATATGGGGCCGCCTTCGATCCCTCGACTGTCGACGACGGGCGCGACGTGTCGATCGACAACCCATACCAGCGTGGCGAAACAACCCGGCGCAATATTCACCCGACGATTAAGCCGATCAGCCTATCGCGCTATCTGGCAACCCTGCTGCTGCCGCCGGCCGCCTATGGCCCCAGGCGACTGCTGATCCCGTTCGCTGGGGCTGGCAGCGAAGCCATCGGGGCCATGCTGGCAGGCTGGGAAGAGATCACCGGCGTCGAGCTCGAAGCCGAGCATGTTAGTATCGCCAACGCGCGGCTGGCCTACTGGAAACAGCGCGCATGGGAGCTATCAGATCCTGATCGCAAGCCGACGGTTGTCAGCGCAAGCCCGGTGCCTGCCGGGCAGCTTGATATGTTTATGGAGGATTCACAATGATCGACGAGCCATGGGCCTTCGACGGCCCCCCAGGCGAGATCACCGACTATGAGAAAACCTATGTCCCAGGTCGACAGGCCAAACCGATCCGGCGTGGCGCGACGCCTGAAGCCAAAGTATCGAAGGCGATCGACGACTATCTAGCCCTGCTTGATTTTTACGTGCTGCGCACGTCAGCAGGCATGGCCCAGATCGAGGGCCGCAAGATGAGCATGGGCCGCGTTGGCACGCACGATCGCACCTGCTGCGCACCCAACGGCCGCTACGTGTCGATCGAGATCAAGAGCGCCAAAGGCTCCCCCTCGACCGCTCAACTCCGCCAGAAAGAATTTATCTTGCGGCGTAACGGGATTGTCATCATTGCGCATAGCGTCGACGAGCTGAGAGGCAGCCTGGCTGACGCCTTTGGGGCCCAGACAGTTGCCGACTGGGAGACGCTAGGGAAGGCGCGCAAGCGATGATAACGTTTGGCTCTTTGTTCGCAGGTATCGGCGGGCTAGATCTTGGATTAGAGCGCGCCGGCATGGTGTGCAAGTGGCAGGTGGAAATTGACGACTACAGCACCCGAGTCCTTACAAAGCATTGGCCCGACGTTCCAAAGTATCGCGACGTGCGGTGCGTTGGCGCTGACAGTCTATCGCCGGTCGACCTTATGTGCGGGGGCTTCCCCTGTCAGGACATCAGCAATGCAGGACAACGCGCCGGGATCACCGGAGAGCGATCCGGATTATGGAGCGAATACGCTCGAATCATTCGCGAATTACGACCCAGATACGTACTTGTGGAAAACGTATCAGCTTTGCTTGTTCGAGGATTATCAACCGTACTCGGCGACATGGCCGCGATCGGGTATGATGCTGAGTGGCAGTGCATACCGGCAGCCGCCGTTGGTGCCCCGCATCGGCGCGACAGGATCTACATTGTGGCCTACGCCGAAGAGCAGCCCGAGCGGGCCCGACTTTGCGCGGATGAATCGGCCGAACAGCGGCGGCGACGACCTAGCGACAGCAGTCGCGCGCTTCCCGACGCCGACGGCCCGCGACTGGCGTTCAGGCAAGGGAGCACAGGCACGCAAGGGACACGCACAACCCTTAACCGATGTGATTGGTGGGCAACTGAACCCGGCATGGGTAGAGTGGCTCATGGGGTTCCCCGAAGGATGGACAGACTTAGAGGACTAGGCAACGCCGTAGTGCCGCAAGTGGCGGAATTTATCGGTCGCCTGATCGTCGAGCATGATCAGCGCAGTTGACAGGCGTGCTATAATGCCGCCATGATGATAAATATCGACTGGGCTTCCTGGGGTGAAATTGTTCACTTGCGCCGCCGCCGCAAGAAAATCACGCAGCGTCAGCTAGGCGTTATCGCCGGCTGTAGCTCGACGACGATCGGCGACATCGAGCGCGGCGAAGCTCGACCGGCGTACAGTATCGTGATCGCCGTTTGCGCCGCGCTCAACATCGCCCCGCCGGATCACTCAACTGTTGAGAGGGGATGATTGTATGTATCAAGTAGGACGAGCCCAGGCCCCCGAGGAAGGCGATCCGCTGTTTGAGAATGAAATCGACGCGATCAAAGCATCCATTGCGCTGAGCCTAGAGCATGACGATATTGTCTATGCGGTATGGGAGCTCATGGATCATGACGCGCCATGGACTGTATATCTGCACTACCAAGGCGAGATGTTCAAACACGTATAAATAAAAAGAGCCCTGATCAGCCTGCCCGCGAAAGCTACTGATCAGGGCCGGAAGCTAGGAGTCTCCATGGCTATCATAACAGAGAAGATCGAACAGCGCAACGTTGAGACGATACGCCTCGGCCCCGCCCCAGCGGTCGAGGTGCGCGATATCCTGATCGGCGCCGGGCTCGTCGTTGGCGGTGCGCTACTCGGCTGGGTTGGCCGAGCCGCCTTCTTGCCGTACGACTATTATCAGCTGGCATGGTTGGTGCCGCTCGTGACACTGCTGATCGCCTGGGGGAATAGACATGAAACAGAATGAGAAGCCCATGGAGCGCTGGGAGTCCTGGCCCCTCTGGGCTCTGGGCCTGAGCAACGGGCTCAACATCGTCCTCTGGTATGTCCTGAGCATGGCCCGCGTCGACAGCCCCGAGCTGCCGATCGGCATCCTGGGAGCCCTGTCAGCCTGGCTGCCGCTGATCGTCGTTGGCGGGGCCATCGCGCAAGCGCTGAGCCTCGACGGTGCGCTGATCGCGACGATTGCAGGCGCCCGCCATGGTCGCGTGGGGATCTGGACATGGGCAACCATCGTCGGCGCAGGTCTGTTCTCGGCTGCGATCAGCTATGCGGTGCACAGCGGCAAGATCGATCAGTTGCCGGGGCTGCACGTCGCATCGGCCGTGATCCTGATCCTGTACAATTTGCACCTTGCCCAGCCGCGTAAACTGTTGACAGCCCCAGCCGGCGCTGCTTTGGATCTGCCTGCCAGCGACGCCAGCGGCTACCGTATAACGGATATTTCGACGCCGGCACTGCTGCCCGGCGACGCGGCGACGCTGAAGCCCTGTAAATACTGTCAGCAGCCGGTTTCGCTGGCGATGGCGGGGCAGCACGGAAAGCACTACAAACAGCATGGGATCTGCGTCGCTGGGTAACTACGTCGACGCAGCATAATTGACAACGTAGCAGAATCAAGGCAGATGGAGTGTAAAGCATCATGGCACAACTTCGCTTCTTCAGTTCCGGCGGCGGCAAGCAGTCAATTGCCGCGCTCGTCTTATCGGCCCAGGGCTTGATCAACTATCCTGTACACCTGTTTTGCAATGTCGGCGATGATAGCGAGCATCCTGATACGATCAACTATGTTCGCAATATTGCCATGCCATATGCTCAGGCGCATGGGGTTGAGTTTGTCGAGCTTGCGCCGGTCTATTCTCATCAGCGGTCATTGTATCAATTGCTCTTTGACGAGAACACCCCGAGCATACCTATGTATTTTGAACATGGCCCGCTAGCAAACCGATCATGTACAAACCATTATAAAGTTGAGCGGATCGCAAAAGAAGCCAAGCGACGCGGGGCAACGAAGGATGAACCTGCTATCATCGGCCTGGGAATAAGCCTCGACGAGTATCACCGCATGCGCAATGACAACCCAGAAAGATACATTATTCGCGAGTATCCATTGATCGATCTACGGTTGTCGCGCGGGCGATGCGTCGAGATCATTGAAAAAGCCGGGCTACCGGTGCCGCCGAAGTCATCATGCTGGTTTTGTCCGTTTGGATCGGTGCGCCGCTGGCGTGAAGTAAAAGAAGAGCACCCCGATCTATTCGACCGGGCGATCAAGCTAGAATTGCATATTAATGATAAGCGCGCCGCCAAAGGTAAAGATGGTATGTATTTTACAAAGTATCGGATACCACTTGATCAAGCTGTGCAAGGCACTCAGCATGAGATGGACTTTGACGACACATGCGAAAGCGGCTTTTGCATGACATAGGGGTATCATGTTCTCAGGACGTACGACAACAACGATACAGAGCCCAGCGCATGGCCCGCTCGACTATAACAGTCTTCGGCCCAGCTTTGCGACGCTTGCGCCGCTCTTCGGACTGACGATGATCAGCCTGCTGCCGATCGGCGTTGGCGCGCTGTTCGTGTACTGGGCCATGCCGCTGTCGACCGGCCTGCAACTGATCAGCGCAGTCTTCGGCGGGCTGCTCGTCTTGGCTGGGGCCCGATTCTTTTGGCCGTTGTCTGCCGATATCCCTGACGCGATCAAGCAGTATCATGCCATGGTCTATGCATGGCACTCGGCAGAGCTCGACAAGTACCAGAGTAGTGACGGCATGATCACTGCTCAGCAGATGAGCGAATGGTCATATACTGAGCGCGACATGCGCCATGTGGCACTAGCGGTGCTGTGGCTGATCTTGGAACAGCCCCGCTCACTGTCGATCGAGCGTCTAACCAAAGGCCCGATGCAACTCAACATTGGCCATCGGGCCTTCAAACTCGTCGACATGACCCAGGATGGCGCGGCGGGCTTCCTCGACCTTTGCGCACGTGCCGGCGTGATCAGCGGTCGAGCCCCCAGGACTGCCGGTACAATAGCGATCTTGGATAGCAGGCAGGCTGCCATGAAGATCCTGTCAGAAGCAAGCCGCAACCCAGCTATGTTCGGGAGTGATGAGGCACCGTAATGCTCTACATGATAACATTCATCGTCGGCATCATCGCCGCTAGATGGCTCCTAAAGCCACTGGCGGCGCTCTGGCGTGCGGCGCTGTTTATCCTGAGCATTGGGGTAGCTTTTCGCATAACGGCGCTCATAGCCCCGCTCAGCCTCGATCTGGACTGGCATGGCTTCTGGGGTAGCGCGGCGCTGGGGCTGCTATTTATGCTCTTCTTTGGCGGGGCCTGGTTCTATCTTCTGGGATGGCGCGGCCGGGCCGCCGCAACCGAGGCTGAAGAGATTGATCGCGCCCGACAGAAGGCGATCCGCGATCGCAAAGTCGCCTAGGCGAATCCAACCACCTGAAGCCAGATCACCGGAGTCCCCTGGGCCGGGCTGACGTAGCACAATGGCCCCGGCACCCAGCCTTGATCCATGTTGTCAACCCCAGCAACCTGACTGTTCACGGTGAAGAAAAACGGAGTCGCCGTCGTTCCGCAACGGGCGCGTACGTTGGCGATCGGCGCGTTCATCGTCAATCGTACCAGATAGCTGTTGGCAACCGGTACGCCAAACGTCGCCGGTATGTCGAGCATGACGCCTGCTGTTAACGATCGGGCTTCCCATGCCGGATTCGTCCGAACACTCGGCAGCAGCGTAACGCCGCCGGCCGCCCATGGGTCGTCGACGCCCGGAATCGGATCCCAGTATCCGCCGACGAAGCCGGTTTTTGTGATATCCGGATCGGTTTGCGGCACTGCGCTAGCCCAGGCCCAGAGTGACCCATCCTGCCGAATGACACAGCCCCCAGCCGCGATCTGCGATACGGCGTCGACGCCGCCACCGCGAAACGTATGCACAAGCTCTCTGCTCAGGCTGCCAGGCCGCACGCGAAACACTTGCAGATCCTGCGAGGTGCCGCCCTTCTTTGCGATGGCGATCCCGTAAATGTTGCCGTTGGGATGATAGAACGTCGGCATGGCGTTGAGCACATGCTCATAGCCTGCATAGTTCATCAGTGGGGTAAATAGTGCCATGGCTAGGGCCTCATCGATTCGAAAACCTTGTCGAAGCCTTGATTCTTGAAGGCTGAGAGCAACGTCGGGATCGCTGCAAACATGGCGTCGATCGTCGCCTTGTCGACATGCTTCAGCCCCTGCTGTCCTAAGAAGTCCGAATCCAAGAACGCAAGCGGCGTACCGCCGGGCCCCCCGCTATCGCGCTGGGCCCTGAGCGCGTCGAGGTTATACAGCGCGGCCATGAGATTCGGCGCTAGTGCCGTCGCGTCGCGCGCAACCTTCTGACGTTTCTCGACCTGATCGACTGCCATGGCCCTTCCCTTCTTTTTAGGCAACGAAATAACTAGCAGTATAAATGACAAGCCCGGCCGCCTCGATCTGGACTGTCGCTGACGCCGCGTTGGTGGCGGGCGATGTCAGAATAATAAATGCTGAGTTGTTGATCAGTTGACCGACCGGCGCAGAGTTTGCGAACGTGACAAGGTTGGTACGAACCGGCACCGCATAGAATTTATTGGTGGTGCTGACTGACGTAAACGGCAGCGACAATTGCGCGTCGCCTGTACCGGTTGCGGCACTCCATTGGACGGTTGCTGTCGCGACAACAAGCGCCCCGATGCGCACCCATGCCCCGACCTGCGTTGTATAGGTTGTTACCCCGGCCGTCGTGCCGCCTAAGTACGTCGGCACCCAGGTGCCGAAATCATAAAACTGAGAGAAGCCCGGCACGTTGCCCGGCACCTCGCGAGTCTCGGTTTGCTTCAGGCGCTGATTATTCTCATACAGCAGCTTGAGCATGTCATTCTGATCGCTCATGTCACGCTCCTGAGCCCGCACGCGACGCGCCTGCCGCTGCCGTCGATCCGCTCGCGGATCAGGTCGAGCCGAACATCAAACTGCAAACTGTTCTTCTCAGCTGTCACGATGTCGCCGAGATCGAAGTCTATACCGCGCGTCAGCGCTGGAGTCTCGACGAGCTCGCCGGTAAACAGGATCAGCGGGCGCGACGCACGCAAGCCGCTATCGGCCTCATCGTCGACCGCTGCCTGAGCAGCGACATTCGTCGCGTCGCGAAATTTCTCGATCCGGCCGAACGGGCTCGCGCTTGCGCGCGTCGCGTCGAAGGCCGTCCCGATCAGGCGATCGGCCTCTTCGCCCTGCCCACCGGCAACGATAAAATTCGCCGCTTCGGTATAGTCGATAACTAAATGCGCGTCGATCAGGTTGCCCCGAGCCTCTGACAGTACGACCGGGCTCGACGTGCCAACCCTGCGATCGATCCCGCGCTGGGTTGCGTAGGTTCTGAGCTCTAAGGTTGATTCGGTTGGCGCGAATACTTCAAAGGTTAAGTAGACGCCGGCCGTTGTCGACGCCTGGGCCAGATCGGTGCATACGTCCAGCAGGTTGCGCCGGGCCGCCGACTTGGCAACCGATGCCCCCAGGCCCAGGTTAACCTGTTTGGTAAGATACGCGCTCACATCGGCGTACGTCTCAACCCCATCACGATCGGCCCCGACGATGCCAGCCAACATATTTTCGTTGACAAACGCCTTGATCTGGTTGTCGGCTGCCGTCGCCGCCTTCGTCGTATAGGTCGACCCGGCCGCATAGGCGATGATCCGCCGGTCGAGCAAGTTTGTCGCGTGATAGGCCCGAACGAAGATCGACGTTGGGCCATAGTCCAGATACCTGATCTGATAGATCGCCCCGTTGTCGAGGTATGGCGGGGCTCCATTGATCGAGCGCCAAACACCGATCCGCCCATCCTCGATCAGAAATTGCGTGTTAAAGCTGTTGGGCAGCGTCGTCTCAAGTACGCCGATCGCGCCCGGGCTGCAATTCAGCGTCACGTCGAGCGGCACTGTCGCAGTGCCTGCCCCGCCCGGCGTCCCGTAGGTTGCGCACTCGACGAGCGGTACGCCAAACGGATCGCCGAATCGCAGTGTCGTAAATACTGCCATTATGGCACGTCGTCGAGGCTGGCATAGGCCGGCCGATAATACAGCGTCGCCGTGACGGTGCTCGCTTCGCTCAGCACATTGATCACGTTTGGCCCAGGCTGCAAGAAAAAGTCAGCCGTATTCGACCCGGCCATGATGTTGCCCGCGACATCGCCCAGGAACGTAGATTGAAACGATAAGTTATCCGGCGTAAAGCTCATGGTCACGGTTTCGCCGGGCAGCATCGTCAGGCTCGTATAGATCGCCCGGTTGGTTGTCGTATTGACGATCTGATAAATGCGCGATGTGCCGCTCGTGGGCCCAGTCAGCACGATCACCGGATAGGATCGCGCGGTGCCGGGGTTGGTGATCGTCGTTGTCCCGGCGGCCGTTGCGGTGCCGGTCGTACTGAAGCCGACATACAGCGTTTGATTCTGATCGTAGGCGAGCGCGTTGATCCGTGGGGCCCCGGGTAGATTGACATCAGGCGACAGGAACTGCGCACCATTCCAGATCAGAAAGTTGTCGATCGGTGTAACGCCGCTGGCAGTCGCAAAGGCGTCGCCGCCGACATACAGCAAATTGGCGCTCGGGCTATAGAGCATGGCGAATACCGCCGGTGTGCCGGCGGCAGCCGTAATGCCGCTCGACAGCGGGGCCCACTCGACCCGGTTATTTTGCGCGATCAGGCTTGCGGTGATCGACCCGGCCGCCGTAAAGCTGCCGCCCGCGAAAAGGTTGGTCGAGCTGTTGAACGCCAGCGAATACACCGGCGCGTTGAGCGTCGAGCCCAGCGACACAAAGGCGCTGCCTGTCCATTTCGCCGCGATCGGCACCGCCCCGCCGAAGGTGCCGGTACTGCCCGCATAGATGTTGCCCGCGTTGTCCGCAATAATCGCGTTCACGTCAGCCGACGAGCCGGTAGACAGCGCAGACCAAACGCCCGCCGGAGTCATCTTCGCAATACGATTAGCGGCGACGCCGTTGATCGTCGTAAAGGTGCCGCCGACGTACAGGTTGCCGTTACTGTCGAAAGCACACGCCGCGACGATGCCGTTTGGAGCCCCCGAGCCGGTGATCGATTCCCAGTTGCCGCCATTCCAGCGCCCGAGGTTGGCCGTATTCGCGACGCCGCCGAAATTCGTCGCGATGTCGCCGCCTGCGATGATCTTACCATCCGGCGCGACAGCCAGGCAATAGACCGCGTTGCCGGTCGAGCCGCTGCCCATGGCGGCCCAGGTGCCTGCTGACGGCGTATAGACCGCGATATGGTTCGTGCTTCCGACGCCGCCCATGCTGGTAAAAGGCCCGCCCGCGTATATCTTGCCGTCGAGCCCGGCTGTAATGGCCAGCACGCCACCGCCGGCCGCGCCGCTGCCGAGTGCAGACCACACCCCAGCCGATGAACGTTGTATGATCGCGTTGGCGTTCGTAACACTCTGTTGCACGCTGAGCGCGCCGCCTGCCTCGCCATCGGCCAGCACGACGCCCAGATACTGGGTAAACGTGATCGGGGCAACCGACGCAATGTGGTTGTCAGTCTGCCCCTCGAGGCCACCTTGATACTTGCCGATCAATCGGCATGTCGTTGTCTGCACCGCGTCGCACTCGTCGACGACTTCGCGCAGCAGCATCAGCCGCTGATCGAGCGCAACAAGATCGCGGTCGAGCAATCGCGACAGGCCCCCGCGCTGCTGCCGCAGACTCAGGTATTCGGCTCGACTTTCGAAGTTGCCCTGTACCGTAAACTGCCGACTGGGCTTGCGGGTATAATCGTCGTATCCACCGTCGATCCGCGCGTATTCGGTTGCGACGTTTTGCGGCGGGGCCAGCCCCAGGCCGATCAGGGCTGTCAGGAAGAAGCCAAACGATTTGAACGGTATCACCATGCCCCCCGCGCGTGTAAGGCCCGATCGCACGCTTGTCGAGCCGTGCGGCGTGCCGTTCCAATAGTAGGCGACCGGATTCTGATTCGGCACAAAGCCCGGCTGACTGCCGTCGAGGTAGGTCGACACGGTTTCGCCGGCCGCGATCGCCTCGACCTGGGCCCCGTCGACATAGAAATTAAGCGTACTGGCGTTCGTGCCGGCCTTCTGGACTGCCAGACGCCGACTCGCAGTGCTTGTCTCAGTGTAATAGCCGTAAATCCACTGCCAGCGCCCGTTAGCGGTAAACGTTGTAACAGCCAACTGCACGTTGCCGGCCGTGTTGTTAATGCTGAGCGAATACGTTAGACCGGCGATGCCGCGAATCTTCATGCTATAGGCGTACGTTGTGCCGCTGACAAGCGCAACCGTGTCGAAGTATGCACCATCCGTTGTCCCAGCCCCAACCGATACCTGCAAACTATACGCGCCATGGTATTGAAACAGTGTTGAGCGCGCGATACTGCCGCCGCCCTGGGCAACCCAGCCGGTTGTATTCGTCTCAAGACTTGGATTCGACACAAGATTGATCCGCGCAACCGGCACAACAACAGAGATCCGGTCGTCGAGCGGATAGCCGTTAACGATCGGCGGCAGCGTAAAGTAGTTGCGCGTTTGAAACATCATAGAAGCGCTGCCCTAGTTATGGCCATGCTGTCACTCAGCACGCCGGGCGATTGATTGGTATAGATCGGCATGTTCAGATTCGTTGTACTGCTATAGCTTGTTGCCCCAGTGTAGGCCGGGTTGGTTGGCACGCTCGACGGGTTTGCGATCTGATTGTACATACTGCCGAGTAGGTTGACGATCGCGATCTGATCGTCGGTTAGGCTCAGCCCAGACAAAGCTGCGATAACATCGTTGATCTGATTCGCGATATCTTGGGCCGGGCTCGTCGCGCCTTCTTGCTTCTTGTAAAACTGATCGAGCTCGGCATCCTGGGCGCGACCGATCAGGATCAGTTGCTGATTCAGCCGGGCCTTGTCTTCGTCGGTTGTCGCATCGGCGATCTGCTGTCGGATCTTGAGTAATTCAAACTCATGCGCTGACGCCATCTTGAAGTAATCCGCCTGGGCCTTCGGATCGGCGAAGAGCTCTTGCGCCTTCTTCAGCTGAGCGTCGAGATCTTGGCCAACAACCTTCTGTTGGAACGCATCTTCGATCTTGGATACGTCGTCGAGGTTTTTCGCAATCTGGCGATCAATGCTGGCAGTCGCGCCGAAGCCCCCAGCGATCGCATCGTTCATCGCCCGGCCGATGTTCTCCATTTCATCTACCAGATCCGCGCTCAGCCCCCCGATCAGGTTGGTCATCTCGGGCCATGTATTTTCGACGCCTTGCATCAGGCCCAGCACAAGCATCTGACCGAAGTCTGCAAACATCTGCGATGGCGACTTGATCCCAAAGAACGCTTTTACATCGTCTTCGAGCCCGCTCAGCAGGCCCAGCACCCACGATACAAAGCCATCCCATGAGTTGCTGATGCCCGAGCGAATACCGGCGACGATGCTTGTGCCGATCGCGCTCCAGTCGATCCGCTGCACGATGTCGACCATCGAGTTCCAGTTATTCTCCCAGGTTTTAATAATATCGGCAATCGACGTATCAAACAGGCCCGCGATCACGTCAAGAAAGCCCTTGAAGGCCCCGGTGATCGCGTCCCACTGGGCCTTGCCGATCGCCTGCACATCTTTCCATGCCTTGTCCCAGTCGCCATGGATCAGGTCGAGGGCCAGCTTCAGCACGCCTTTTATGGTTTCGAGCGCGCCCGTAATGATCGACGTGATCATGTTCCATGCACCGCTCAGGATCTTTTGTATCTCGCTGCCGTGCGCATTGATAAAGTCGGCGATGGCGCGCAGGATGGGCGGCACGACCGATCGGTAGACTTCAAGGGCCAGGTTGACAATCTGTATAATATCGTTCCATGCGGTCTGGAAGAAGGCGCTGATCTCAGTGCCATGATCGTCGACAAATTTCGCGACGACCGGTAGCACCGCCTGGGCAACCGCCATATAGGCCCCGGCGACATCCTCGATCACGCCTTGCGCATTCTCCCAGGTATCAGACAGGTCAACAACTGCACTGTCCAGCGCCGCGCTGCTTGCGCCGCCTTCGCCAAACCACTTGATCAGATCCTGCACACCGCCAACCAGATCCTGAATCAGATCGCCCGGCAACCCTAAGTCAGACGCCAGGCCCCCGATCGCCTCGGCAAACTCGATCGAGCCTGCCCCGGCGTCAGTGAAGGCCCCAACAATTTCTTGCACATCAGCAACAAGCACGTCGATAACAGATGCGATGCCTTGCATCGTTGGCGAGAGTTTATTGAACGCCTCATCATCGCCAAAGATCGCCGATGCGAGATCAGTCAGCGTGTTGACTGCCGGTGCTATGTAGCCGTCGAGCAATTGGCCCAGGATCGGCAGCAGGGCCGATCCGATCGTAATCTGTAGCGCCTCGACACTGCCCTTTGCGTTGTCTAGTGAAGTCTCGAAACCTGCCTGCTTGAGTGCAGCCGTCTCAGCGACGCCGTTGGCCGTATTCATCGCATCGGCCATGTTGCCGTACGCAAGCGATCCGCCATCGGCAAGGGCCGCCGCCGCGCTCATGGCATCGTTGCCAAAGATTTGCTGAAGGGCTGCCGCCTTCTCTTCTTTTGTTAGTCCCTTCAAGCTATCTTGCAGCAGTTGACTCGCCTGCTGGAAGCCGACGAAGTTGCCCTGAGCATCATAGAAGGACGATCCGGCTTCCTCTGTAAACAGCCCGAGCGCCTCCATGGCTTCAGTCGCCGGTTTCGTCGTCGGCTGCAGCCGGGCGATCAGGTTCTTTAAACTGTTGCCAGCTTCGGAAGACGACGCGAAGCGTGGTGCTAACAGTGCAAGCGTTGTTGTCAGATCCCCGAAGCCGACGCCGGCTGTTTTCGCGATGCCCTGAGCATTAAAAATACCGCGCGACAGCCCCTCGACATCGGTTGCCGAAGCGTTGGCCGCCTTCGCCATAAGATCGGTTGCTTGCGTTAAGAATGCGGTCTTTTGCTCAGCCGTTGCGTTGGCGTCAGTCCAGCCCCCGAGCACCTTCGAACTGATCTCGGCAGCCTTCACAAGATCGCCGTCCATCGCAGCAGCTGCAAACTGAATGTTGCGCTCTAATCCCCCGGCAGCGATGATCGCCGGGTCGATGCCGCCCTTGACCATTTCGGTCGCAGCCTGCTGCACTTCGCTGGTTGAGACTGGCAGCCGCTTGCCGATGTCAAGGAATAGATCGCGAAACTGCTCTAAACCTTTGGCGTCGACATCCTTCCCGGCGACAGCCTGAAAGTTGAGCATGCCGGATTCAAATTCGCCCGCAAGCCCAACCGAATCCTTCAGAAAGCCGCCGATCGCCTTCACGCCCTGAGCCGCAAACTCGACCAGCGCGGCGCCAACGTGCCGCAAGGCCCCAGTCATCACCTCTTGAAAGGCGCTGGCTGACTTGTCGCTGCTGCCCAACGTCTTATAGAAGCCGGTCGTCGACTGATCGGCTTTGTTCATGTCGCTGACATACGCCGCAACGCCCTGGGCTATAAGTTGGACGCCGGCTTCATCTAAGGCCATGATCTAGCGCCTGCTGGCCCGCCGCTGCTTGCGCAAGCGGTCGAGGGCTTCTTGATACTCAAAGCCATGCTCAATATCGTACTCGGCAACATACGCCGCCTGATCGTCGCCGTCCAGATCCCTGAAGTATTCCCAGGTTAAGCCGCGCCATTTCGCGACCCGTCGCAGCTTATAGATCCATGCGTAGGACTGCGATCCCCGTTTGCCCTTGAAGCGATCAAGCGGCGTTCCCTTCCATGCCGCCTGGAAACATGCGCCGGTGCAGTGCAACCTGCGCTTCCTGGGGCAGCCCTCTTCCGAAGACCTCCATAAACAGTCGCGACTGATCTTCATTGGTTGGCGCGATCACGTAGCCCAGATACGCCGATCGATCATTCTCTGGCAGCTCGATCCCGAGCATCGCATAGGTTTCGCGCAAGTCGGCAAGCCGCTGTTGGTCGACATCGAAGACGAGCCCGATCCGCTCCATGATCGTCAGCAGCTTCTGACTCGTCTTCGACGCGACAGCCCCGCGCCATTCGCTCATGGCCGCAATATACTCCGGGTTGTGTTCGTTTGGAATGTCGCGCCAAACGTTTGGCTCAGTTTCCATTGATTGCGTTGGCACCGCCGGTCGACTGTCTTCTAGATCGCGCTCAGCGGCAGCCTGGGCCTTGCCCATGATATCGCCAGGCTGCCGGTTGAGCCGCACGGTTATACCGCTCGACAACGTGATCGACTGGGCCGCAACAGTCTTTGCGGCCCCGTTCGATTTAATCAACTCTTCCGTGATCGTCATATGTCCCCCACAAGGCCCCTAGGAAGCGATTACAGCGATTAGAGCAGCGTAGGCGCCCCACTGAGCAGCACGCCGTCTGTAAGGCTGCTGGCGAGCCCGGCGACTAACAAGTAATTCGCCGCGATCCCGATGTCGGCTGCCGTTGGATAGGCCAAACGATTCGCCCGCGCAAACACCGGCCATGATCCGATACGCACCGTCGAGGCGTTATCGGCCCAGGTGCCGCCGCCATCCAACGACGTGATCAGGTAGGCGACACTCGACAGCGCGTACGCAACCCAGACGACTTCCCGCGTCGCGTAGATGATATCTTGCACGGTGCCGCCGGTTCTCGGCAGTCCATCAACGGCCCACACTGCGCCATTGTTGACGGTGTGATAGACGTTGCCGTTGCTGCCGCCGACTCGAAAGTCGCGACTGTTCAGCACGGCGACCGCTGTTAACGTTGTTGCCGCTGGGGCTGTCACGGTTGCCCAGGTCGAGCCGTTGTTGATCGAGCGATAGATCCGGCCGTTGGCCCCGACGGCCATGATCGTCTCAGCCGCGCCCGTAATGCGATTGAAGTTATCGGTGCCGCCGCTGTCGAGCAACGTTGGCGCGATGGCGATGTCAGCGGTACGATAGATGCGGCCCGACGATGCGCAGAAATAGATCGCGCTCGACGACTGCACATACACATCCGTCATGGCCACTGGCAGCGTAACACTGTTCCATGTCGAGGGAGCCCCAGTGTCCTGATTGATCGCCGTCCAGAATAGAGTCGTCGCGTTCGTGCCGACGAAGAGCACCGATCCGCTGATGTCGATATACGCCGGCTCAGCAGTCAGGCCAATGCCGGTAATGCTCGACGTTGCCCATGTTGCACCGCCGTCGATCGAGTAGACAAGTTGCCCGGCTGCTGAAGGGCTGCCGACGTTGGCGCGCGTAATCGCATACTGTAGCAGCGTGCCATCATTCAGCACACCGCAGTTGCCGCAGGTGTTAACGGTGCCGTATATGGCGTCGATCACCTCGACAACAACATCCGTTGTCGCCTCGTCGCCAAAGCTCACAACGCCAACCGGATAGATCGCGATCCCCTTTGCGTCAACCGAGTCCTTCAGCGGGTCGTCGCTATCCATGGCCATGCGGGTGCCGAGATCAACAGTCCCCTCAAACTTCATGCTGCTGTAGATCAGCATGTAGCTTTCCCAGCCGCGATAGAAATCTGACAGATCGGCGCATCGGCCGTGCACTTCGTACAGATTAAAACTGCACAGCGGGGCAGTCAGCACCCTGGGAATGCCGCCCCAGCTTTCCAGAAAGACGAGTGACACGGTTGGCAGATCGGGTGCGCTGAGCGTGCGACTGACGAGCCGATACTTATCCGGCCGCCGGGGATCCGGCACATAGATCGGGTCGATCGATCCGTTCGTCGGCAGCGCCGCGCCATCGATGAAGTTGTATTCGGTGTTGATCCCAAAGAAGTAGCGTTGCCCGCCTGGGCCCGCCGGCTGATAGAATGAGCGCGTGCCAAGCTGCTTGATTAGTTCGCTGTCGTCTAAGACGGTGCCTGCTGCCATGGTAGATTCTCCTTGATAGGCGTGCTACAATGACAGCACGCAAACAGAAAAAGAGGCGATCCTATGATTGACCGTTCATCATTGGTATATGTCCACGATCCGCGCAAGCCAAACGCATGGCGATTGATCCATCCGACTCTGCAGCCCCCTCGCACATGGGCCATGTTCCGTCGCAACATGAAGCGCAAGCGGATCGACCGGCAGAAGGCCAAGCAGTACAGTTATTAGCCTGCATATATCCCCCGCGTCAGTTGCTGCCGGGTCATGTACCGATAGGCGTATATCTGCCCGCGTCGACTGCCTAGCGGGTTTGTAAGGTCATTCGGCGCGCTATACAGCTGATCCGTTGCGCCGGTTCTTGAGATGTCCCACTGCCACTCCGAGAGCTCTTTGTTGGCCGATGTGCAAGCGCAGATCGGCCGCGCAAGCTCTGCCGCCGCCAGCCGAGCAACCACAACCGATTCATTGTGTTGCATCTCGATCCCGTCGAGCGGCAGCCCGGCTTGATAGCGGATCGTGACGCTATCCGGCGGCCGGCACCTCGACCAATTGCAGACTGACATCCATGTGCCGGTTGTGCTGTCGTACGCTGCCTGCCCAAACGCGACGATCCCAGCCCCGGCATCGCGAATGGTTGCCCTGCACAGCGCCGTCGCCGTCGCCGCCGGATCGCTGTTGTTGTTCGGTGCCGGGCTGCAGCAGTTGCCCCAGGCCGGCCATGGCTGCGTTTCCCATGTCAGCAGGGCCATGCATGTATCGGTCGTCGTGCCAGTCGGATCGCAGTGCCGCTGGAATATTTCGATCGTTGGCGCGCACACCGTCGCCGCCGGGGCAATCGCGTTGCCCGGGTCGAGGGGCCCAGACGCCGCACCCTGATACCTAATAGGTCGTACCAGAGTCCATGTGTCGAATACCACCGTCGCGGTTGTGCCGAGGATGGAAACGGATCGCGGCTGCACCTCGGGCGGGCTGACAGGCCCGCAGTCGGCAGCGATGAACCGCGCGATCACCTCGTCGACCGTCGTACCGCTCGGCACCGTCGCGACAGCCGTTGCGGTTTCAAACAGGTTGTCGCCATCCTCGTCTGAGTAGACAAGGTTCTGTATATCCGGCGTGCTGTCGACTGGAATACCCAGGCACCTGATCTCGCCTTCGGGTAACGCAACCGTCAACCATTGGCCATCGGCCCCGATGTCAGCCAAGCGCATAAACCGGGTATCACCCAGCTTCGGATACTGTAAGGTCACTTCTCTATAGGCTGGGGCAGGGTTGATCAACGTGTACTGTCGCATGAGATCTTCGGCCCGCCGGATCGCCGTTCGTACGTTCGCTCGGCCGGCGCGGTCGGCAAACTGCCAGTCGTACTCATTCATGATCGTCGAGCATTGCGCGTTGAGTGGGATCAGGCTGTTGACCAACTGATAGCTGTGCCATGGGTTAAAGCCCATAAGCGCAAGCCAGCGGTTTAACGAAAGTCCAGACATGCGGTTATCCTATCGCTGGCAGCGCGTGTAGCGCTTGCCGACTCTTGGCATCGTTCGTCGTTACGTTATAAGTTGCCCAGGCGGCCCGCACGGCCGCCAGCGTTGCGACGTTGGCCGTACCGTAGACGGTGCCGAACTTCGTTCGTGTGTCGTATGTGTTCCGGTCACAGATCGAGCCGCCCGAATCGTCGCCGCTGCCGCCCCAGTCAAAGAGCACCCCACGCCGTACGATGATCTGATTATCCACCAGCGTGATCGTGCCGCACTTATTCGCCGTGTCGCCCCGCAGCACCCGCGCCGCGAAGTTGGCCCCGGCGATCAGCTTGTTATGATGCGCGTTGGCGCCCGTCGCCGCCTTGAAGTACAGTGCCGCGTTGGCCGCAACTGTCGCGCCGCCGACAAACGTATTGTATCGCACGACTGCCCCAGCGCATTCCTTGATCACGCATGCGTAATCGTACGCCGCCGGCACAAGACACGAGTCGATCACAAAGTTAGAACAGCCTGCCCCTACTAACAGCGCATGGCCCACCAACGCCACATTGCGCACGATCGTGCAGTTTGTCATGCTGCCGGTCGTCGCGTTGCCCGCAGTGCCGTCAACCCCGAGCGTTACCGTACCGACTGCTACCGCGTTACTGATCAGGCAGTTGGCGATCGTGAGCGCGGCGCCGTTGGCGTCGATCGCGTTGCTCGACCCGCCCGCAATCGTGCCGCCCGTAATCGCGATCGTCCCAGCGCTGATCGTTCTGATGCCCTTCACTGCGCCGCTGATCGTGCATCCGTTAAAGGTGCCGCCGGCCCCTGCGTTTTGCAGCAGCACCCCGCCTGCCAGTGTGCAAGTTGTGAAGACTGGACTGATCGTGCCGGTGCCGGTTGGCGCGAAATACGTACCGCCGTTATAGCTGCCGCTGGGGCTCGTCGTCGTTGTGCAGTTGAGAAAGAC
>Ga0070687_100000213_pt1 | contig 20219 bp, 13 predicted proteins | sample KBSS33LmetaG_FD_64678 | JGI IMG/M metagenome (GOLD analysis project Ga0070687, IMG submission 64678) | Switchgrass rhizosphere microbial communities from Kellogg Biological Station, Michigan, USA - KBS S3-3L metaG | ecosystem: Host-associated > Plants > Roots > Rhizosphere ... | reverse complement strand
GTGGTCACCGCGATGCCGCGCAGCGCGCCCGAGCGCACGTGCGGCGCGATCGCGGTCACCGTGTCGAAGATCATCGCGGTGCGGCCGGCGAGGAGATCGGGATGCGCCGCCGAGCTGCCCTTGTAGGGCACGTGCTGCATCTTCGTCTTCGTCATGTTCATGAAGAGCTCCGCCGCCATGTGGAGCGAGCTTCCCGGGCCGCTCGAGGCGTAGGCCGCCTTGTCCGGATTGGCGCGGATCCACGCCGCGAGCTCCTGGACGTTCTTCGCGCCCACCGAAGGATGCACCGCGAGAAGGAGCGGCACGACGTGCGTGTACGCGACCGGCGCGAAGTCCTTCACCGGGTCGTAGGGCAGGTTCTTGTAGAGCCACTTGTTGGTCGCGTGGCTCGACGCGACGATCACCAGCGTGTAGCCGTCTGGCGGGCTCTTGGCGACGAAATCGGTGCCGAGGTTGTTCGCGGCGCCGGGCTTGTTCTCCACGATCACCGGCTGGCCGAGCGGCGCGGACATCTTCTCGGCGAGCGAGCGTGCGATGAGGTCGATCGCGCCTCCGGTGGTCGCCGGCACTACGATCTTGACCGGCCGCGATGGATAGGTCTGCGCCACGGCCACGCCACAAACCAACAAGAGCAAGACCGGGAGCCATCGGTAGAACGTCGTCATGCGCATCTCCCTAGTCCGCGCGGATGTGGTTGTCGCGGATCACCTTGCCCCAGCGCTCCAGATCGCGCGCCACGACCTCGTTGAAGCGCGGATACCCGACGCCGGTGGGCTGGAAGCCGAGCTCTCGCAGCCGCGCAGAAACCTCAGGAGAAAGCACCGCCTTGCTGATCTCGAGGGAAATCTGCTCGAGGAGCGGCTTGGGCGTCGCGGCGGGTGCGAAGACGCCGTGCCAGGCTTCGATGCCTACGCCCGGGAACGCGCTGTCGAAGGGCGGCACCCCGGGCAACGTCTCGATCGGCTTCGCGCCGGTGACGAGGAGAGGACGCAGCGTGCCGGCGCGGATCTGCGGCAGCACGCCGACCGAGACCTCGAACATGAAGTCGACTTCCCCGGCGAGCACCGCCTGCACCGCCGCGGCGGCGCCTTTGTACGGGATATGGTTGATGCTCGCGCCCGAGGCGCCCTTCATGAGCTCGAAGAACAGATGCTGCCCGGAACCGGTCCCTGCGCTCGCATAGTTCAGCTTGCCGGGCTGGCTTTTGGCCAGCGCGATCAGTTCCTCCACCGAGCCGACGCCGGATTTCGCGTTCGCCACCAGCACGTAGTCGATAAGCGCGATCTGCGACACGCCGACGAGGTCGCGCAAGGTGTCGTACGGCAGCTTCTGCAGGTGCGGGGTCGCCACGAGCGGCGTCGAGTTGACCGCAAGGGTGTAGCCGTCGGGCGCGCTCTTCGCGAGCAGGTCGGTGCCGATCGCGCCGCTCGCGCCCCCGCGGTTGTCGATCACCACCGGCTGCCCCCACTGCTCGGAGAGCTTGCGCCCGAGCACCCGGCCGACGATGTCGAGCGGGCCGCCCGGCGGGAACGGCACGATCAGCCGCACCGGTCGGGCAGGAAAATCCGCCGCAAACACCGTCATCGCCGTGAAAGCGATAAGCGCGATGAGAATTTTCAGAAAGACTCTCGTCATGCGGCCTTCCGTCGACCCTCCCGATCGAGCAGGCCCGCGGCGACCAGCGCGCGGCGGATGCGCTCGATTTCCTCGGCCGGCAGCTTGACGAGCGGCGGGCGCACCACGGCGCGCGGCAACCGGCCGAGGAGCACCAGCGCCTCCTTCATGCGGTTGTGCATGTCGACGAACGGGTCGGCGTAGAACGCCTCGGCCGTCGGGTAGATCCGGTCGTGGATCGCCTTTGCGGCGGCCAGATCGTTTGCCTGGACCGCGCCCCACAGGTCGGTCTGCAGGCCGGCGATCACCGAGCCGCTACCGGAAAGCAGCCCCTTGCAGCCGACCACGAGCGAGCTGAAGAGCCAGGAGCTGTGCGTGGTAAGCACGTTCACCGGCCGCGCGCGCGACTGCAGCGCGCGAATTTGCCGCTCGTGCAACAGCGGGCTCGCGCACCAGTCCTTGATCGCGCGCACCGTGGGCACTTCGTTGCAGATGCGCTCGAGGGTGCCCATGGGATAGCCTTGTCCGCCCGCGAGCGGATACTGGAACACGATGAGCGGAAGGTCGGAGACGTCCGCGACGCGCCGGAAGTGCTCGAGCGCCATCTCCGGGCGCTGCCCGAAGGTGTAGATGCCCGGCGGGAACACGAGCAGCGCCGAAGCGCCTCCCGCGGCGGCCATGGCGGCGAGACGCTGCGCCTCGAGCGAACCGTCCGCGTAGATGCCGTTCACGATCGGCAGCCGCGCGCCGATCTCCTCCTGCGTGATCTCGAGAATCCGGCGCTGCTCCTCGAACGTGCATGAAGCGACTTCGGAGGCGTGCGCGTTGGTGCAGATTGCACTCAGTCCCGCGACCGAAGCCACGTCGCGCAGGTGCGCGCGGTAAGCGGCTTCGTCGATCGACAGGTCGTCGTGGAACGGCAGCAGCACCGCCGGGATGACTCCCTGCGGAACGTAGTCGCGATGGCGTGGCATGGCTGTCCTCCTCCGGCGAGCGAGGGCTATTCTAGCCCCTGAAAAAACAAACGCCCCGAGGCTTGCGCCCGGGGCGTCTGCTAGGCAGCCGGCCTAGATGCTGGCCGGACTCCTGTTCTTAGGATTGCCCCCAAACTGCACGGGTCGACGATCCACCGTCAGAGTCCTGCCGGCCGGTCGTGCCTTGGTCGTCTCTCACGGGATCACCTCCTTTCAAAGTTGCCAGCCTTTAGTCTAGCGTGGAAGCGTGCCGCGTGGAAACGGCGGCATCGTCCAACTGGGCTAGACTGCCACGGCATGCGCCTTGCCTCCTTCATCTTGTTGTTCTCGCTGAGCCTCGCCGCGCATGCGCAACAGCAGCGCGACGAGCTTGGCGTGCGCTATTGGTACAGCGGCGGCACGAGCACGCGGAGCCACAACGCGCAGGGAGCGAATCCATCGCTCGGCAACCCGACGTCGGTGCTCACCTACGAGGACCTCGAGGCGCATGCGCTGGAGCTGCACGGACGCAAGCGTCTCACGAACGGTGGGTTCATCAAGGGGAATCTGGGCCTCGGCAACATCAAGGGCGGCTCGTTCGACGACGAGGATTTCAACGCCGGGCAGGTGAAGAAGCAGGATACGACCTCGACGGTGAAGGGCAACTATGTAAGGTACGCGACCATCGATTTCGGCGGCGACGTATGGCGATTTCGCAATGGCAGCGCGGGCCTCTTCGTCGGCTACCAGTACTGGAGGGAGCGCCTGGACGCGTACGGAGTGGTGTTCACTGTTCCGCCCATCGGCCGAACCGACGGGGATTCGGTTCCGGTGGTCACCAACGACGTGACGTGGCAGTCGTTGCGCGTCGGAATCACGGGAACGGCGCAGTTCGACACCCGGACGCGTTTCCTGTTCGACGGTGCGTTCGTGCCGTACGCGAAAGTGAGCGACGAGGACAGCCATTGGATGCGGGTGAACCCGCCGGACCCGGATTTTTTCCTCGGACCCGCGCCCAACATCCACATCAAGGGCACCGGCTACGGCTTTCAGTTCGAAGCGGAGCTGCGCCACGAAGTGCGGCGCGACTGGGAGGTCGGGGCGGGCCTGCGCTACTGGTGGCTGCGTGCCACGGATGGCACCCGGACGGCACTGGGTTTCAGCGTGCCGCTCTCCGAGCTCACATCCCAGCGCGGCGGCTTTACCCTGAGCGTGACGCACAGGTGGTGACGAGGCTTCTTCCTGCGCTCGCGTTCGGCTTCGTCGCGGGCGGCGCGGCGGCGCAGATCCCGTCGGGCACGCCGCTGCGCGACGGCGTGCCGACGCTCGCGCCGATCCTCGAGAAGGTGACGCCCGCGGTGGTCAACATCGCTGTGCTCCAGGCGAGCCCCGAGGAGCAGAACCCGATGCTGCGCGACCCGTTCTTCCGCCGCTTTTTCGGCGGTCCGGCGCAGCCCGAGCCGCAGATCGCAGCCGGCTCGGGCGTGATCGTCGACGCGAAGAGCGGCTACGTGATGACCAACGCGCACGTCGTGAAGGACGCGCGCGAGGTGCTGGTCACGCTCAAGGACAACCGCAGGCTCCCGGCGAAGCTCGTCGGCGCGGACCCCGGCACCGACATCGCCGTGGTGCGGGTCGACCCGAAGAACCTGGTCGACGTGAAGTTCGGCGATTCCGACGCGCTGCAGGTCGGCGACTTCGTGATCGCGATCGGCAATCCGTTCGGCCTCGGCCAGACCGCCACCTCGGGCATCGTCTCGGCGCTCGGCAGGAGCGGCCTGTCGATGGAGGGCTACGAGCACTTCATCCAGACCGACGCCTCGATCAACCCCGGCAACTCGGGCGGCGCGCTCGTCAACCTCAAGGGAGAGCTCGTCGGCATCAACACGGCGATCATCGGCCCTTCCGGCGGCAACGTCGGCATCGGCTTCGCGGTCCCGGTGGTGATGGCGCACGCGGTCATGGAGCAGCTCGTCAAGTTCGGCGAGGTGAAGCGCGGCCGCCTCGGAATCAGCATGACCGATGTGGTCGGGGGCGAGGGCGCGACCATCGCCGAGGTGCAGGCCGACTCGCCGGCGTCGAAGGCCGGGTTGCGCAAGGGCGACGTGGTCACGGGTTTCAACGGACGCCCGGTGCGCGGCGCGGCCGAGCTGCGCGCGCGGCTCGGGGTCGTGCCGGTGGGCGATACGGTCGATCTGCAGGTCCAGCGCGGCGGCGAACAGCGCACCCTCAGGGCGCAGATTGGCGCGATCGAAACTCGGGCGAGCGGCGGCCAAGCGGTGCAGGAGCTCGCCGGAGCGGTGTTCCAGGAAGTCAGCAAGGCCGGGCTTCCCGGCCGCAACCGTGCAGTGCTCGTCACCGCGGTCAAGCCCGAGTCTCCGGCGTTCCGCCACGGGCTGCGCGCAGGCGACCTCATCGTCGGCGTCAACGCGCGGCGCGTCAGCTCGGTGAAAGAGCTCACCGCGGCGCTGAAGATCCGCGGCGGCGCTCAGATCAACGTGCTTCGCGGCGACAACATGCTCACCATCCCGGTGAGCTGAAAATCGAGGTCTCACCCGGTGGGACCAAGGTCCCATATCGACCCCGGCGCGGTTGCCGCTATTGTTGGGAGATGAAATTTCCCCTTCTAACCGTGGCCGCGGTCGCGCTCGTTGCCGGGTGCGCCAGCGAACCCGAGCGAGCGCCGCGCACGATGGAGGACCTCGCCGCGGCGCGGCAGGACGATGACCTCGCGCGGGCGAATGCGGCGCGCAGCCTGAGCGAGCAGCTTGTGCAGCGGGCCGAGCGCAAGGTCAAGGCGGCGAAGCCGGGCGGCCCGCGGCCGACGATCGATATGCTCGTCATTTCCGGCGGCGGCGACTGGGGCGCCTTCGGCGCCGGCGTGCTGAAGGGATGGGGTCGGGTCAAGGGCGAGATGGCGCGCCCGCAGTTCGACGCCGTCACTGGCGTCAGCACAGGAGCGATGATCGCGCCGTTCGCGTTCCTCGGCGACGACGATGCGGTCGAGCGCATCGTGCGCCTCTACCGTAACCCGAAGCCGGACTGGACCCGCTCCCGCGGCTGGTTGTTCTTCTGGCCGAGCAATCCGTCGTTCTACGCCATGCCGGGGCTCGAGCGCGAGATGGCCGAGAGCCTCGACCGCCCGATGCTCGAGCGCATCGCCGCTGAGCAGGGAAACGGCCGCGTGCTCGTCGTCAATACCACCAACATCGACTTGGGCGACAGCCGCCCCTGGGACCTCGTCGCCGAGGCGCGCACCGAGCTTGCTGGCGGCGAGGCCGGCCGGGTGCAGCGCATCCTGCTCGCGAGCGCCGGCATCCCGGCGGTATTCCCGGCGCGCGAGATCGGCACTTTTCTCTACGTCGACGGCGCCATTACCGGAAATATCCTCTACGGCGGGCGCATCGACGAGCAGGACAGCCTTGCGGTCCTGTGGCGCAAGCGTTATCCGAGCACGCCGCTGCCGCGCCTTCGCTACTGGGTGATCTTCAACAACCAGTTCCGCTTCCCGCCGCAGGTCACGCCGGACAAGTGGCCCGACATCATGTCGCGCGCGACCATCATGGCGACGCAGACGGGGACGGTGGCCGCCATGCGGCATCTTTTTGCGCGCGCCGAGCTGATCCACCTCAAGCAGAAGGTGGACGTGGAGGTGCGCGTCATGGCGGTGCCGGACTCGTTCGTGCCCTCCGTGCCGGGCACGTTCCAGAAGGAGGTCATGAACGCGCTTGCCGACCTCGGGGAGAAAATGGGGGCCGACCCCGCGAGCTGGCGCGAGACCCCCCCGGACTGACGCGTCGCTGCTGTCCCCGTATTGGCCTTTGGTCCAATAGGGGGGAGGATGGGGACCAGCCAGAATCACCGGTAGTCAGGTAGCAGAAAGGGTGCCGCCATGCCGCCTCTGAGCCGCGCAGCCAGCGTATTTCTCGCCGGCACGCTCGTCGCCGCCTGCTCCAAGGACGCTCCACCGCCGCCCCAGCGGCCCGCGCCGCAGGTCACGGTCGTGACGGTGAAGCCGCAAAGCGTTCCGTACATCGCCACGTTCGTCGCGCAGACCGAGAGCTCTCGGCAGGTCGACATCGTCGCGCGCGTCTCCGGCTACCTCGACCGGATCGACTACCGCGAAGGCGAGCTGGTGAAGGAAGGCGACGTGCTGTTCCGGATCGACCCCAAGCCGTTCCAGGCGCAGCTCGAGTCGGCCCAGGGGGAGCTGAAGGCTCAGGAAGCGCGCCATAGCACCGCCTTCGCCACACTCAACCGCATCAAGCCGCTCACCGAGATGCGCGCCATGTCGCAGGCCGATCTCGACAAGGCGCAAGGCGAGTTCGATTCGTCGCGCGCCGCGGTGTACTCGGCGCAGGCGAAGGTGAAGGAAATGCACCTGAACCTGAGCTACGCCACCATCCGCTCGCCGGTCAGCGGTGTCGCGAGCCGCGCGCTGCAGCGCCAGGGCGCCTACGTCAATTCGACCTCGGAAAGCGCGAAGCTCACGTACGTCGCCGCGCTCGATCCGATCTGGGTCAACTTCAGCGTGTCGCAGAACCAGCTCGCGAAGATCAAGGACGAGATCGCGCAGGGACACCTCACGCCGCCGCCGGGACGGGTGTTCGAGATCGAGCTGGTGCTTCCGGGTGGTGCGCTCTATCCGGAGCACGGACGGATCAGCTTCGCTGATCCCTCGTTCAGCCAGGAGACGGGGTCTTTCCTCGTGCGCGCGGTGCTGCCCAATCCGAGGAGTGACCTGAAGCCCGGGATGTTCGTGACCGCGAAAGTGAAGGGTGGCACACGAACCAACGCGATCGCAGTGCCGCAGCTCGCCGTGCAACAGGGCGCGAACGGGCACCTGGTCTACGTCGTGCGCGAGGACGGTGTCGCCGAGCTGCGGCCGGTGGTGGTCGGCGACTACTACGGCGAGAAGGACATCTTCATCCTCGCCGGCCTGCAGGCCGGCGACCGCGTCGTCGTGGATGGGGCGCTGAAGGTCGTGCCGGGGCAGCCCGTGAAGATCGTGGAAGGAGCCGAACCCAAACCCCCAGCCAAGAAGTAGGCGCCGGTGTTCACACATTTCTTCATCGAGCGGCCGATTCTTTCGTCGGTGATCTCGCTGCTGATCGTGCTTGCGGGCGCTGTGTCGATGACGGTCTCGCCGATCGAGCAGTATCCGGACATGTCGCCGCCGCAGGTCACGATCAGCGCGATCTATCCGGGCGCCACCGCCGAGGTGATCGCGAACAACGTCGCCGCGCCGATCGAGACGCAGCTGAACGGCATCGACAACCTGCTCTACTACTACTCGACCAGCTCCTCGAGCGGCAACGCCGAGATCGTGGTGGTGTTCCGGCCCGGCAGCAATCCGGACATCAACCAGGTCAACGTGCAGAACAAGCTTTCCCAGGCGACGCCGCAGCTGCCGCAGGTCGTCACCCAGCAAGGCCTGGTGGTGGAGAAGAAGTCGCCGAGCATCATGATGGTGCTGTCGATCTACTCGCCCGACGAGCGTTACAGCGCCACCTACCTCGACAACTACAGCAACCTCTACGTGCTCGAGGAGCTCAAGCGCATCCCGGGCGCCAACCGCTCGTCGGTGTTCGGCTCGCCCGACATCGCGATGCGCGTGTGGCTGCAGCCCGACCGGATGGCGCAGCTCGGCATCAACGTGCAGCAGGTCACCGCGGCGATCCAGAGCCAGAACCAGGCCTTCGGCATCGGCCAGATCGGTGCTCCGCCGGCGCGCCCCGGCACCGAGCAGCAGTTCGTGGTCACCGCCCAGGGCCTGCTCTCCAAGCCGGAGGAATTCGAGAACATCATCGTGCGCGCCACCCGCGAAGGCGTGGCGAGCGTGCGCATCCGCGACATCGGCCGCGTCGAGCTCGCCAAGCGCGACTACTCGCTGCAGGGCCGCATGAACGGCAAGACCGCGACCACCATCGGCATCTACCAGCAGCCGGGCGCCAACGCGGTCGCGACCGCGAAGGCGGTTCGAGCGAGGATGGAGGAGCTGAAGGCCAAGTTCCCCACCGGCCTCGACTACAAGATCGTCCTCGACACCAGCCAGTTCACGCTCTACTCGATCGACAAGGTGGTGCACACCTTCTTCGAGGCGGTGCTGCTGGTGGTGCTGGTGGTATTCGTGTTCCTGCAGTCGCTGCGCGCCACCGTCATCCCGATCCTGGCGGTGCCGGTGTCGATCATCGGCACCTTCGTCGGCATGCATCTCCTCGGCTTCTCGATCAACATGCTGACGATGTTCGGCATGATCCTGGCGATCGGCCTGGTGGTCGACGACGCCATCGTCGTGGTCGAAAATGTCGAGGCGAACATTGCCTCGAAGAAGCTCTCGCCGCTCGAGGCGGCGAAGCAGGCGATGACCGAGATCGCCGGCGCGCTGATCTCGATCGTGCTCGTGCTGCTCGCCGTGTTCCTGCCGGTCGCTTTTCTCGGCGGCGTCACCGGCACGCTGTACAAGCAGTTCGCGATCACCATCTCCATCTCCATGGTGATCTCGGGCATCATGGCGCTCACCCTCTCGCCGGCGCTCGCCGCGATCATCCTCAAGGCGCAGCACGGCGAGAAGAACCGCTTCTTCCGTGCGTTCGAGTCCGGCTTCGAGGGCGTGCGGCGCGCCTACCTTGCCGGCGCGACGCGCGTGCTCCGCGCCTGGCCGCTCGCGCTGCTCGCGTTCGCCGGCATGCTCGCCGGGATCCTGCTCATGTTCCGCATCCTCCCCGCGAGCTTCGTGCCCGCGGAGGACCAGGGCTACTTCTTCGTCGTCGCCCAGGTTCAGGACTCCGCGAACCTCGACGTGACCGCGCGCTTCACGCGGCAGCTCGAAGAGGTCATCCTGAAGGACCCCGCGGTCCAGGACGTGGGCACGGTCAACGGCTACAGCTTCATCGACGGGCAGCAGAACAACAGCGCGGCGGTCATCTTCGGCTTGCTCAAGCCATTCGATGAGCGCAAGGACCCGAAGCTGCTTTCCTTCGATACGCTGAGAAGGCTCAACGCGCAGTTCTTCGCCCGCAAGGATGGCATCGCCTTTGCCGTCAACCCGCCGTCGATTCCCGGCCTCGGCACGACCGGCGGCTTCGAGTTCTACGTGCAGAACCGCGGCTCGGGCGAGCCGCGCGCCACCGACCAGGCGCTGCAGGCGTTCCTCGCCAAGGCGCGGCAGCGGCCCGAGCTGCAGGGCGTGAACACCACGTTCCGCGCGAACAGCCAGCAGCTTTTCGTCGACCTCGACCGCAACAAGGCCGAGGTGCTCGGCGTGCACGTGGGCGACGTGTTCCAGGCCATGCAGGCGTACTTCGGCTCTCAGGTCGCCGGCCAGTTCTCGCAGTTCAGCCGCGTCTGGTTCGTGATCCTGCAGGCCGACGCCGACTACCGCGCCAACCCCGACGATTTCAGCAAGGTCTACGTGCGCGCCGCGAGCGGCGCCAACATTCCGCTGTCGGCGCTGATCACCACGCGCTACATCGCCTCGCCAAAGATCGTGACGCGCTTCAACGGCTTCCCCTCGGTCAAAATCACCGGCAACCCGGCGCCGGGCTCGAGCTCGGGCCAGGCGATCCGCGCGATGGAGCAGGTCGCGGCCGAGACGCTGCCGGGCGACTTCGCCTATGCCTGGGCCGGCGAGGCGCTGCAGGAGAAGGAATCGGGCAGCACCTCGTCGTCCGCCTTCGTCTTCGGGCTGATCATCGTGTTCCTGCTGCTCGCCGCGCAGTTCGAGAAGTGGACCCTGCCGGTCGCGGTGGTCCTGACGGTGCCGTTCGCCGTGCTTGGCGCGCTCGCGCTCACCTGGGCGCTCGGGCTGGAGAACGACGTCTACTTCCAGGTCGGCCTCGTGACCCTGGTCGGCCTCGCGGCGAAGAACGCGATCCTGATCTGCGAGTTCGCGATCGAGCGGGTGCATCACGGGATGGCCCCGCGCGAGGCGGCGATCGAGGCGGCGGGGCTGCGCCTGCGTGCCATCCTGATGACGTCGTTCGCTTTCGTCCTCGGCTGCGTGCCGCTTGCCACCGCGAGCGGCCCGGGCGCCAACAGCCTGCGCGCGATCGGCACCGGCGTGATCGGCGGCATGCTCGCCTCGACGCTCGTCGCGGTGTTCTTCGTGCCGCTCTTCTTCTGGATGCTCGAGTCGACGAGCGCAAGGTTTTCCGGCAAGAAAGTGGCCTCGGGAGGACCCGTTCCCGCCGGAGCGCCGGCGAGGCGGGAGGGGGATTGAGAAGTTCGCGGGAGGGGCTGGGAAGCTCGCTGGGGCTGTGCGTGCTGCTCTGCGGCTGCGCCCTGGGCCCGGACTACTCTCGACCCCAGATCGAGTCGCCGGCCGCGTACCGCATCGACTATCCGAAGGCGGCCGACGTCGCCAACACGAAGTGGTGGGAGCAGTTCGGCGATCCGGCGCTCAACCAGCTCGTCGAGGACGCGCTGCGCGGCAACCTCGACGTGAAGCAGGCGGCAGCGCGCGTCGAGCGGTTCTTGGGCGCGCTGCGCACCACGCGCTCGCAGTTCTTCCCGCAGTTCGGCTACGGCGGCGACGTCAGCCGCAACCGTGCCAGCACCGTCGGGCAGCCGCCGCTCGGTCCGGGGGTCGATCCGAATTATTCGCTCTACCAGGCTTCGCTCAACGCCGACTGGCAGATCGACCTCTTTGGCCGCGTGCGCCGGCAAAGCGAGCAGGCGCAGGCCGCAGTGTACGCGAGCGAGCAGGGCCGCCGCGGCGTGATCCTGTCGCTCGTCGCGACCACCGCCTCGGCTTACATCAACCTGCGCGCGCTCGACCGACAGCTCCAGATCGCCCAGGACACGGCCAAGAACTACGGCGAGACGCAGAGCCTTTTCGGCCTGCGCCTCAAGGGCGGCGTCATCTCGGACGTCGAGATGTCGCAGATCGAGTCGCAGTACCAGGCGGCGCTCGCCGCGATCCCGGCGCTCGAGTTCTCCATTGCCCAGCAGGAAAACCTGATCTCGATCCTTCTCGGGCGCAACCCCGGGCCGATATCGCGCGCGCGGACGATCGACGAGCTCACCCCGCCGGCGATTCCCGCGGGCCTTCCGGCGGAGCTGCTCGAGCGGCGGCCCGACATCCTCCAGGCCGAGCAGAATCTCGTCGCCGCGAACGCCAACATCGGCGCGACGAAGGCGCTTTATTTTCCGTCTTTCTCGATCACCGGCGCGTACGGCTGGGTAAGCACCGCGGCCAGCGACTTTCTTACCGGCCCTGCGAGGGCGTGGACCGCCGCGCTGGGCGTGAGCGGGCCGCTGTTTACCTTCGGCGCGATCGAAGGCCAGGTGCGCTCCTCGGAAGCCGCCAGGGACGAGGCCGTGCTCTTCTACCAGCAGGCGATCCTCAACGCGTTGCAGGAAACCAACAACGCCCTCGTCGGTTCGCAGAAGACGAGCGAGCAGGCCGAAGCGCAGGCGCGGCGCGTGCGCGCGCTGCGCAACTACGCGCGGCTCTCGCGGGCGCGTTTCGACAACGGCGCGGCGAGCTACGTCGAGGTGCTGGTCGCCGAGAACGATCTTTTCACCGCCGAGCTGAACGCGGTCAGCGCGCAGGCCGACCGCCTGACGCAGATCATCAACGTCTACAAGGCAATGGGCGGCGGCTGGGTCGACCTGGGCGATCAGATCGCCGCCCCCGTCCAGCCCGCGAGCCCCCCGAAGTAGGCCCAACGTCCAATATCGGCCGCCGCGCCGCAGGACTATCTTCAGGCGATGAAAAAACTCGCATTGACCGCAGCGCTCCTGGCCGCGGCGCCGGCCCTGGTCCTCGCGCAGTCATCGCAGCGCGCAGGAAGGAACGAAATCTACCTCGCGCCGGTGTTCACCGAGGGGAAGGCCTACTCGTTCGAAGGCGGGAGCAGCGCGCACACCGATACCGGCTATGGCCTTCTCTTCGGCTGGGCCCGCAACTTTAGCCCGCACGTCGCCGGCGGGCTCGAGATCGCCTGGAGCAACCAGGACTACCGCGCGACGGTACAACCGGGCCCGGGAAACAGCTTCGCCGCGGGAAACATCAACGGCACACTCGAGTCGCGCACGATCCGCTTCTTCGGCAGCTACAACTTTTCGAGCGCCGCGTTCACGCCCCTTGTCACCGGCGGCCTGGGCTGGACCTGGGTCGACACCAACATCCCGAATGGGTTGCCGGAGACGTTCTGCTGGTACTACCCGTGGTGGGGCAGCTACTGCGCGACTGGCGTGCCGACGGCCGACACCACCAAGTTCAGCTACAACCTCGGCGCCGGCGTGCGCTACGACTACGGGCGCGGAGTGTTCCGCGCAATCGTGAGCGAGCAGTGGATCGACTTCGGCGGCAGCTACGGCTCGTCGGCCGTGACCCAGTTCCGCATCGATTTCGGCACCAAGTTCTGAAGGAGCGATGAGTCGCTAGGAGCGGCATGAAGCGCGCGGCCTACGCCGTCGGGGGGATTGTCCTGGCGGCAGTGCTGGCCGTGGTGCTGCTCGGCCCGGCCTACATCGACCGTCCGGCGGTCCAGGCGGGGATCCAGCAGCGCCTGTCGCAGGCGCTGCAGGGACAAGTGACCTGGGAGGCGCTCGACGTCGCGCTCTTCCCCGCGCCGCACGGCGAGCTTCGGAAGCTCCGCATCGAAGTCCCCGGCAAGCTCGGCGCGAGCGCCGACCAGGTCAACGTGTATCTGCGCCTGTGGCCGCTCTTCCGAGGGGCAGTGGAGATTTCCTCCCTCACCCTGAAGAAGCCGACCATCCGGCTTGCCGGGAGCGGCGGCGAGGCTTCCGGCAGCGATGCTCCGTTCGATGCGCTGACTGCCTATCGCGCAGCAATGGAGCCCGCTGCGCGCGCCCTGCTCGAGTTCGCGCCCGATACCGCGGTCAAGCTCGAGGAGGCCAGCGTCGAAATCGGGCCGCAGTTCACTCTGCGCGACCTGCGCGCGGATGCGCGCACCGACGGCAAGGGTGTCCAGCTCGAGCTTTCCAGCGCCGCGAACCTGTGGAAGCGCCTCTCGGTCGAGGCGCGCGTCGACTACGCGGACCTCGCGGCGCGCGCTGCGATCGCGCTCGAGGCGCTCGCGCTCGACAAGGACATCCCGCCCGCGACGCTGCGCGCAAGGCTGCGCACCGACGGCAAGAGCGGGATCGAAGGCGAGTTCGACGGCAGCCTCGATACCGTGGTGCCGCAGGCGAAAGGCCGGCTGCTCGCTCCGGCCGGCAAGCCGCCGCAGCTCGTCGCCGAGCTCGCGGACGTCGACCTCGCGCAGGCGCTCGCGATCGCGCGCCGCAAAGTCGCCGGGCTGGACGCCATCGAGTCCGCGCAAGGCCGGCTCTCGGCCAAGATCGACGCCTCCCTCGAGCGTGCATGGCGGATGCACCTCGACATCGTCCAGTCGAACGCGGCGGTGAAGGTAGCCCAGCTGCCTTGGGAGCTCTCGGCTCACAGCGCGAAGCTCGCGTTCAGCGGCGAGCGTGTGAACGTCACCGACCTGAAGGGCTCGCTCGGCAATTCGACTTTCTCGAACGCCGCGCTGCAGGTCGAGCTGGCGCAGCCGGCGCGGCTCTCGTCAGCATCGGCGCGCGCCACGCTCGATCTCGCGCAGCTCTTTCCCTGGCTGCAGACCAAGCTACCGCTCGACGAAGTGTCTTCGGTCTCCGGGAGCGCGGACGTCACCCTGAACCGCCTCGCGCTGCGCTTCGACAAGCCCGAAGCAGTCGACTTTGACGCCGTGGTGCAGCCGCGCAATGCGAGCGCAACGCTCAAGGTGCTGCCCGCCGCCATCAAACTCGCTGCTGGAGAGATTCGCGCCGACTCCAAACGAGTGCGCGTCGCGGGACTGCGCGGGATCATTGGGAAATCCGAATTCTCGGACGCCGCGCTTCAGGTCGAACTCGGCAGAACGCCGGGCATCACGTCGGCCTCGGCGCGCGCGACGCTGCAGCTCGATCAGTGGTTTCCCTGGCTGCAGAAGAAAATCCCGCTGGACGAGGTCGCGTCGGTCGCCGGGCGCGCTGAATTGAATTTGAGCCGGCTGGCGCTTCGATTCGACAAGCCGGCGGCAGCGGATTACGACGTGGTGGTCACACCGCGTGGCGTCAGCGTGGTGCTGAAAGCCCTGCCCGCTGCCGTCACGGCGGACGGGGGCTCGGTGCGGGTCGGGCCGAACGCCGCTACCCTGGAAAACGTCGCGGTGGCGATGCTCGACGCCCGAACGCGAGTGTCCGGCACCGCTGGAATCGCCAGGCCCGCCGTGGAGCTGGCGCTCGCCGAGGGCGTTGCAGGCGAGAAGATCGTGCAGTGGGCGCTCGAGCTCGGCGAGCTGCCGCCGCGGCTCGAGCCGAAGACGCCGCTGCGCTTCGCCGCGAAGCGCGTCGCCTGGGCGCCGCAGGGAACGCTCGAAGCCGACGCGCGCGTCGACTTCGACGGCGGCCCGCAGGTGGCGTTCGCGCTCGCCTCCAAGCCGAAGCTGCTCGAGCTGCCGCGCATCGCGATCAAGGACGGGGCGAGCGACGCCGTGCTCGGTGCGTCGATCGCCGAGGATCTCGTGCGCGCCAATTTCTCCGGCACTCTCCAGGGGCGCAGCATCGCTGCGATGCTGCGCCGGCCGGGGCCCGCGACGGCTTCGGGCAGCGCGCAGGGCAAGCTCGCGCTCACGCTCGACCGCAAGCAGCCGCGGCGCACGATTGCCGAGGGCCGGCTGCGCGTCGAGGCGCTCGACCTTTCGTGGCTCGCCGGCAAGCGCACGCTCGTCGAGCGCTTCGACTTCACCGCCGAGCCGGCAAGCGCCCGCGTCGTCGAGGCGCGTTTCAGCCTGGAGGAGCAGCACTTCGACCTGAAGGGCAGCGCCGAGCGTACCGAGCAAGGCCCGGTGATCGACGCGCGCCTCGAGTCGCCGGGAGTGGACCTCGTGCGGCTCCTGCCCGAGCCGAAGACGGAGGAAAAGAAGGAGAAAGCGAGTGTCTGGCCGCTGCCGGTGACCGGGCGCATCGAGGTCCGCACCGGCTTCGTCCAGTACAAGGAGTACCGGATCGAGCCGTTCGCAGGCCGGCTGCTGCTCGAGCGCGAGCGCGCTCGCCTCGAGGTCCAGGCGGCGCGCATGTGCGGCGTATCGTTTCCGATGGAGGTGGAGGCGGTGCCGGAAAAAGTCACCGCCGCGGCCCACATCAGCATGCAGGGCCAGGCGCTCGAGAAGTCGGTTCCCTGCCTGACCGGCGGCGCGGTCGAGCTCACCGGAGACGCCGACCTGACCGCGGAGCTCAAGACCGAAGGCCGCCGGCCGAACCTCGCGCAAAACCTGACCGGCACGGTGCAGGCCGTATCGCGCAACGGCAACGTCAAGAAGTTCGCCCTGATCGGCAGCATCCTGTCCATGCGCAACCTCGCCTCGGTGAGCAAGATGGAGGGGGGCGGATTTCCCTATCGCAGCATGACGGCGAAGGGTCACTTCCAAGGGGGCAATTTCGTGCTCGAGGAGGGCTTCTTCGACAGCTCCGCGGTGCGGCTCGCGGCGCACGGCGACATCGATCTCCAGGGCCCCGGCTCCAAGCTCACGGTGCTGGTGGGGCTGCTCACCAACGTCGACCGCGTCACGGGCGCGATTCCGATCGTGGGCTACGTGTTCGGCGGCTCGATGACCGCTCTTCCCGTGAGCGTGACCGGCGATATCCGCAACCCGCTCGTGGTGCCGCTCGGCCCCCGGGCCATCACCGACAGCTTGCTCGGCATCTTCGAGCGGACCCTCAAGCTCCCGGGCAAGCTCGTCGTCCCGGCCGCGGAAACCAAACCGCCCGCCGAGAAGTAGGACCAACGTCCCATATCGGTCCCGCCGGGGGTCGACTATCTTGGTTTTCCATGAATTTACGTTTGTTAGGATGCACGCTCGCGCTCATGCTTGCTTCGTGCGCCTACGTCGACGCCACTACAACGCAATACGTCGGCGTTCCCCGGTTCCCGCCCAGCGATCCGAAGACGGTCCAGATCCTGCGCGGCGAGCCGATGCAGCCGCACGAGCGCCTGGGCGAGATCCTGCTCGACATTTCGGTCGACCCGGCGCCGGAGATCGGGGAAATCGAGCAGCGCCTGAAGGAGGAGGCCGCAATGTGGGGTGCCAACGCCGTGTTCGTGGTGCGCGATCAGGTGATGCCGGGGGTGAGCCGAAAGCTCATCGCCGTCGCCATCCGCTACCGCTCGTGAGAAGCCTGCTCGCGGTACTGACGATCGCGGCAGCCGCCGCCTGGGCGCAGACGCCGCCACCGCCGCCGCCCGCGCCGGCGCCCGACGTGGCCTGGCCGCGCGAGCGCAAGACCGACGACGGCACCACCATCACGGTGTATCAGCCGCAGCTCGAGCGCTGGGCCGATAACAACCTGTCCGGCCGCGCCGCGGTCTCGGTGGTGCGCCCCGGCGACAAGGAGCCGCACTTCGGCGTGATCGAGCTCGCCGCGCACACCGAGATCGACAAGAACTCCGACCTCGTGACGCTTTCCCAGGTGCGCATCCCCAAGGGCAGCTTCCCCGGTTCGAGCCCCCAGGACTCGGAGAAGTACCTCGCCACGTTGCGCGCCGCGCTGCCGAAGACCGGCTGGCCGGTCTCCGAGCAGGCGCTGGTGACCAACCTCGCCATCGCGCAGGCGCAGTCCAAGCAGAAGACGGTGCAGGTCAAGAACGACCCGCCGCAGATCCTCTTCCGCAGCGCGCCGACCCTGCTCGTGATGCTGAGCGGCGAGCCGGCGCTGCGCGACATGAAGGAAGTTCCCGGGCTGAAGCGCGTCATCAACACCTCGGCCCTCATCCTGCAGGACTCGTCGTCGGCGACGTATTACCTCTGGGCGGTCGGCCGGTGGTTCGAGTCGAAGACCCTGGCGAGCGACTGGAAGCTTGCGGCTTCGCAGCCCGCCTCGATCGAGAATGCGCGCGCCAAGCTCGGCGATCAGTACGACCCGCTCGAGGGCAAGAACTCCGAGGGCCAGCCCCTCTTCGAGCCGGGCGCGGTGCCGCAGATCATCGTGGCCTCGAAGCCCACCGAGCTCCTGCAGTCGAAGGGCGAGCCGAAGTTCTCGCCGATTCCCAACACGCAGCTCCTCTACATGACCAACACGTCGAGCGACATCTTCATGGAGCTCGGCGGGCAGGCCTATTACGTGCTGATCTCGGGGCGCTGGTTCAGCGCCAAGACCCTGACCGGTCCGTGGACCTTCACCAACAGCAAGAAGCTTCCCGCGGACTTCGCGAAGATCCCGCCGGAGCACCCGATGTCGGACGTGCTGATCTCGGTGGCGGGCACGCCGCAGTCGAGCGAGGCGGCCATCGCCAACCAGATCCCGCAGACCGCGACGGTGCAGCGCGATATCCAGCCGACCCCGGTCGTGTTCGACGGCGGCAAGCCGCAGTGGAAGCCGGTCGACGGCACGCCGCTGCAGTACGCATTCAACACCGGCCCGCCGCTGATCATGATCGACCCGAAGACCTACTACATGGTCCAGAACGGCGTCTGGTTCAACGCCACGGCGGCGACCGGGCCTTGGGTCGTCGCCGGGACGGTGCCGGCGGTGATCTACACGATCCCGGCGACCTCGCCGCTGCACTACGTGACCTATGTGCGGGTGTACAGCAGCACGCCGACGACCGTGTTCGTCGGCTACACGCCCGGCTATTACGGCACGGTGATGACCACCGACGGCACGGTGGTCTACGGCACGGGCTACGTTTATCCCGTCTACGTCGGCACGGTCTGGTATCCGCCGCCGCCGACCTACGGCTGGGGCGTCGGCTTCGCCACCGGCGTCTTCTTCGGATTCGCCATCTCGGGTGGCTGGCACAGCCCCTGCTGCTACGGCGGCGGTGGCGGCGTGTACGTCAACCACCGCAACACCAACATCAACATCAACAACAGCTACAACCGCTGGGGCGGCAAGACGAGCAACGTCAGCGGACCTGGCGGACGTAACGTGACGACTTCGCAAGTCGGGAATACGACGTTCGCCAAGGGCGCGGGCAGCAACAATGTCTACGCCGGCCGCGACGGCAACGTGTATCGGAACGAGGGCGGGCAGTGGCAGAAATATGAAGGCGGCGCCGGCAAAGGCCAGGGCGGCGGCACCTGGTCGGATGTCGGCGGCAATCGGCCCGAAGGCGGCAACCGGCCCGACGCGGGCACCCGGCCGTCGCAGCAGCCCGCCGGCGGCGCCGATCGCCCGACGCAGCAGCCCGCGGGCGGCAGCCGGCCCAGCGGCGGCGAGTCGATCAACTCGCTCGACCGGCAAGCCAACGCGCGCCAGACGGGCGAGGCGCGCGCCGCGCAGCAGCGCTCGGGGGGCGGTTTCCAGGGCGGCGGCGGTTTCAGCGGCGGCGGTGGTTTCAGCGGCGGCGGCGGCGCGCGCGGCGGCGGCGGTGGGCGCGGCGGGGGCGGCCGCCGCTAGGTGAGGTTTTTTCGAGCAGCAAACGGGCTGGCCTGGATTGCCGCCCTGGGCTTGAGCTGCCAGTTGTTCGCTCAAGAGCAGGACAAGCGCAGCTCCTTCAAGGATCCCGAGGACGGCAAGCTCGACGCGTCCGAGTGGCTGCTCGACCGCAAAGGCTTCCTGCCGGTGCCGATCCTCATCACCGAGCCGGCGGTCGGCTACGGCGCCGGCGCGGCGCTGCTCTTCTTCCGCGAATCGATCGGCGACGCAGTGACCAAGGCGAAGGAGAGCGGCCGCCTCACGCCGCCGGACATCTACGGCGTGGCGCTCGCGGCGACGGAGAACGGCACCAAGGTCGGCGGCGCCTTCGGCATGGTGACCTTCGCCGACCAGCTCTGGCGCTACCGGGGCGGCGTCGCGCGGCCCGACGTCAACCTCGACTTCTACGGCACGAACGGCACCGACAGCACGCGCGACCTGAAGCTCGGCTACAACGTCGAGGGCTGGATCTCCACGCAGCAGCTCATGCGGCGCCTGGGCGAGAGCGAGAACTTCCTCGGCGCGCGCTGGATCTACCTGGACCTCGACACGCGCTTCGATTCCTCGCGGCCCGAGCCCGTTCTCTCGCCCGGCGGCCGCGCGGTGACGAGCTCGGGCCTGGGCCTGACCTTCGAGCACGACTCGCGCGACAACTTCTTCACGCCCTCGCGCGGGTGGAAGGGATACCTCGAGTCGATGTTCTATTCGCCCGACATCGGCAGCGACAACAAGTATCAGACGTATCGCGCGTACGCCTTTTCGTATTTTCCATTGATGAAAGAATTCATTCTTGGCGTCCGCGCCGACGGCCGTGCCGCGCGCGGCGACGTGCCGTTCTACCAGCTTCCCTTCATCGAGCTGCGCGGCATCCCGGTCGCCCGCTACCAGGATGAGAACGCCGGCGTTGCGGAGGCCGAGTTGCGCTGGAATGTCACGCCGCGCTGGGCGCTGATCGGCTTCCTCGGAGCGGGACGTGCCTGGGGCTCCAGCACGAACTTCGGCGACGCCGACACGGCCAAGGCATGGGGCGTCGGATTTCGTTATCTCATTGCCCGACGGCTCGGCATGTACATGGGCGCCGACATCGCGAAAGGTCCGGAGGACACCGCTTTCTACATCCAGGCCGGGAGCGCCTGGCGGTGACGCGCGGGCCATGAAGCACGCAACATAGGTCCTCGCGACTGGGCCGCAGCCTTGTCAGGGAATCGGCATAGGACCAAGGGCCAATCGCCAGCGCGTTGCCCG
>Ga0070687_100000196_pt1 | contig 21082 bp, 35 predicted proteins | sample KBSS33LmetaG_FD_64678 | JGI IMG/M metagenome (GOLD analysis project Ga0070687, IMG submission 64678) | Switchgrass rhizosphere microbial communities from Kellogg Biological Station, Michigan, USA - KBS S3-3L metaG | ecosystem: Host-associated > Plants > Roots > Rhizosphere ... | reverse complement strand
GTGTCGGGCGTCGTAGTGGTCAGGAAAAACGACCCCTGTCTGTGGGCGGCGCGTCGGGCGTTCGTGATTTTTGCGCCCCTTCGGAAGTTGCATGGTCGACAGGCGGCTACCAGGTTTTCTGGGGTATCTAGCCCGCCTTCGACCCGCGCTACGACGTGGTCGACTGTGTCGGCGTACCGCCCGCAGTAGTGACAGCGATAGCCGTCGCGGGCGAGTATGTACGCCCGTATCTTTCGCCAGCGTGAAGTACTACCCGCCGCTGTTAGTGCTGTCGTCATCGTCGGCGGGGTCGTCGGTAACCGTCACGGTTTCCGTTTCGGTTTCGGTTACGCGTTCGACTTCGACGGGCGACTCTGGTTCGTCGGGGTCGACTGGTTCTGTCGGGGTGTCTGTCACGTTTCCCGACTGTAGTCCTGTTGTTGCATTTGCAACAGGGTCGTTGCATTTGCAACTTGTCAGCCGAACAGGTCTAGCTGTACCCAGCCGAACAGCCGCGTGTGTAGCTGGCGTCCGATGTGTTCGGTGTAGGCGGGCGGGACAGCCTGCGATAGTCCCGCCTGTTCTGTCGTCCAGTCGATTCCCAGGGCGCGGGCGGCGTCAGGTCCCGCGACTTTGGTTCCGCCGCCGCCTGGCTGTGTGCGGGTCCATGCGCCGCCCTGACCGTAGACGCCGACTGGGTGCGGCTGGCTGTTGTGGTCACAGGCTGGGGCGACGATGGGTAGCGATGTCTCAAACAGTCTGTGTCGCCTCACCTGTAGACCGAACGACGAACCGCAGTAGCGAACGGGTTCTATCAGTGGCGCGCCTGGGACGTTTTCGATTACGTAGGGTCGTCCGCTGGCGGCGAGTAGTTCGCGTGTCGCTTCGACCATGTTTTCTGGGTGCGGGTCGAACAGCGATTGATAGCGGGACAGGGCGACACGTCGGGCGATTGTGTGCTGTTTGCATGGCGGGCTGGCGTGTATCAGGTCGAACTGTCGTAGGTTCGTTTTCCGTAGGTAGCTAATGGCGTCGCCGTGTACGAACGTGTACGGGTAGTGATGTTGTCGAACGATGTCTACGCCGACAACGTCAAACCCTGCGCGGTAGTAGCCGACAGCTGACCCGCCTATTCCGCAGTACAGGTCTAGTAACAGCGGTCGCCTCACGGTCGCCCGCTTATTCGCAGGGTTTTGCACAGGTTGCACAACGCGTAGAGATTTAAGTTTTCTGATACGTAAACGCGTTCTATGTCTACGTCTATGTCTATGCACCGTCGGTCACGCGTCGGGCGCGACGCTGTCGCTACGCCAGTGTCTCGCGTCATGTCTCGCGTCGTTCCCTGTAGCGGCGTTGACGGATTCGGTACAGGTCGCGGGCGCGTTCTACGTCAGCGCGTGACCCGTTCGTTTCGACATAGTCCTTTATGTCGTAGCCGTGTCCGTTCGGAATCCACAGGCCCGCAGACACGACACGGTCGACAGCGTCACGCGGACCATTCAGCCCAGCGTCGGCGGCTATCGACTTCACAGCGTCGGCGGGAACGAATCCGTCAGTCAGGTAGCGGGCGACCCAGCAGATAGACGCCAGGTGTAGGTCGCGCCCGTTGCGCCCAGCGGCTAACGCCTTCGGATTCGCGAAGTAGTCGACATCTAGTTTCACCCAGCGGCTACCAGCCATGTCAGCCCGCCTGACGTTCTGGGTAGCACAGGCCCGCTGTCGTTTCTTCGTTGCCGGCGGCGATGACATGACCGCGGTCTAGGTTCCGTAGGGCGATTGCCAGGACATATAACAGTTCGCGAATGTCCCGTTCCAGCCCGCCAGGGCGCGGCGCGTATCGACCCGCCATTACGACACGTCTACTTCGCGCATAACCCAGCGACCGCCCTGTTTGCGCCAGCCGTGGACGACGATTCGCCAGCCCGCTTCGCGTAGGAACGGGGTCGCTTCGGCGTCGGCGATTTTGCGACAGCGTGACGACACGCCGCTATCGGACGAACACTGAATAGCGACTGTCTCGCCGTCGCCTACTGCTAACACGTCAATGATTCCGAACAGGTCGCGGCGATGTCCTGGCGGCGGCTGACTCACCCAGCGTTCGACTACGTCGCACACGTAACCCAGTTCGCGGTACGCCCGTAGCGACAGCTGGGTAGGCGTGAGACTCACGACACGTTCGGCGTGTCGACTTCGATTACGTCTAGGGCGTCTATCTCGCCTGTGACCGCGTCGACCCCTTCGGGAAGTTCGGTCATCTGTTCGTCGGTCCCGTTCGCAACGTGTAGCCGCGTGTAATCGGTCGCTGTCGTTTCGACGGCGTCGGCGTGTAGTACGTCGCGTAGTTCGACCGACACAGGTAGGTAGTTCAGTAACGCCCGTATGACTGTCTTACGGGCCATGGCGTCGAAGTGAACGACCCAGGGCGAGTCCTTCCCTGTCGACGCCGCGAACCTGTCCCTGTGTTCTTCGATTTGGGCGCGTCCCATTATCTTGAATTCGGGCGGGCGAGCGTCGGCGAACGTTGCGACGGCGTAGTAGGCGTAGGCGTCACCACGACGACCCAGCGACGGACGATGGGTCAGGTTCCGACGTGAACCCAGCGTGTAGTCCAGCGCGTCGCCTTCGCGGACATCTTCGGCTGTGACTGTGATTCCGCTACGGGCGGCTAGGTCAATCATTCCCCTGTAGCCCAGCTGAAACGTCGCTTCGTACACGCCGCCCTGTCGATTGTTGCGGCGCGGTATCAGGTAACACTGACCGCGAACGTCGGCGACTTCCAGTCCCAGTTGCGCCGCCTGCATTAGTCCCGCGACGACTGAACGCGGGTCACATTCGGCGAGTCGTGGAACGACATTGACGGCGGTCAGCGCGGCGCGTATGAAACGGTCTGGGCTGACGTGGTCAGGTAACGCCATGGCGAACTGTGGCTGTGCTTTTTCGATACTGGTTCGTAGGTTCAGCGTCCGCGTTTTCGCTGTGTCCCTGGCGTCGCCCGCCTGTTGCGCCGCCTGTGTGACTGTGGTTCCTGTGGGCATTACTTCCCCTTCGTGTGTAGGCGTAGAACGCGTGACTCTGTTTCGCGGGTGAAGTCGGCGACCAGGTCTGGGTGCGCGCGTCGTAGTTCGGCTACGTCCACGCGTCCCGCTGTCTGTGGTCGCCATGACGCGATGACCCGCCCAGCGGCGACCAGGTCCACGGCGTCGCCCAGTACGGCGCGTAGTTCGTTCGACAACGTGTCTTCGGTCGCCTTCGCCGCCTTCGTGGTCGCCTTCGCCGCCGCCAGCCTGTCGACCAGTTCGCGGCTGTAGTCGTCGGCGTCTAGTTCTAGTGTCGGGTCTGGTTCGTGGACCGCCTCTAACGCCCGCGTGGTCGCTTCGTGGTCGTCCGCCGGCGGCGGTTCGCCCGCTGTGACGTGACCCCAGAATTCGGTCGCTGTCGCCAACATAAACAGCCAGTCGTCGGCGGCGTCGTTATCAAACGGGATTTCGTAGACCTGAATTCGGAACCCAGCGAACATGACGACCAGCCACGACATCGGCGAGTCAGTCACGCCCATTTCCCACACACACTGGGCGCGTATGTTCGGCGGGATTCCGTCAGGCCAGCTGAACCGTCCGTCTGTCTTGAATTCGATTACGCCCAGCGGCGAGCGGTCGTCTATGTCGTCGCCTTCGTAGGCGAGTCCGTCGACTGTGCAACGGGCGAACGGGTACGTAGGGTGCGCCCATGTCGTCTGGGCGGACATGCAATACAGGCCCGTTCGGTCGTGGAATTCTTCGGCTAACAGTCCTTCCATGCGGCGACCTATCCGCTGGCGTTCTGTGTCCTCACGGTCGCCGTTCAGCTGTCCCGTTTTTTCGTAGTACAGCGACGTAGGCGACGCGTAGCGCGACAGCCCGACTAGCGCGGCGATGTCGGACCCGCCGACGCCCTGGGCGCGCCATTCGTGCCAGTCGTCGGCGGTCATCGTTTGTGGGATTCGGTTACTACTCACGACCAGCCGCCGCCGAACACAGCGAACGCGACGACGACCGCCAGCGCGCACACGCCGATAATTACCCAGGCGGTCGCGTCCTGTAGGGCGAACAGAACCAGCGTTATCGGATTCATCGGGTGACCCGCCAGACAATCGCCTTAGCCCCAGACGGCGCGGGACGACGGGTCCCGCTGTCGACCACGTAGCCCAGTTCGACCAGTTCGCCGCGACGTTTCCCCGCGCTGTTCTGTTGTCGTCCCATTAGGTCCGCTAGTTCGTAGTCGGTCAGCCCGTCTGGGTTCGCCCTGTGGACCTGTAGGGCGCGGGCGCGGTCATTCAGTCGCCTGTTCGGGTCCATGGTCGCGGCGGCTATCGCTGTGTCGTGGTCGTCGCGTCTGTAGTTCTGCGGGACAGGGTCGAACAGTGATAACTGATTCACAGCGACCACGGACCCCAGCCCGCCGCCTGATACAGCCCGTAGGCGACGAACGCGTTTACGTTCGGGTCTAGTAGCTGTGTCGGCGACGTGACGCCGATAGACGCCAGCCACACGCGATGGGCGGCGAAGTGAATTTGAAACAGCCCGTAGCAACATGCGTTACGCGCTGTCGGAACCAGACGACTTTCGCGGGTCGCGATAGCTACGGCGCGGTCCTCTATGTCGTCAGGCCACACGGCGCGAATGATTTCTTCGGGCGTCCTGGGTGTCGGCGGCGTGAGTCGTACAGCGGGTCGAAGTGTCGCCCATGTCGCGGGACCTATGACGCCGTCGACCCGTAGCCCGTTCGACCGTTGCCAGTGTCTTACGGCGCGTTCTGTCTGCGGGCCAAATCGCCCGTCTACGGTCACTGTGTAGCCGCTGGCGGCGAGTATGACCTGAGCCTGCGTTACCAGTGGCCCGCTGTCGCCTGGGCGAACTGTGGGCGTGTCAGCGCGGGCTGTGCGAGACACGACGACGACGACAGCGACGACGACCAGAACGACGACGGCGAATCGTTTCATGTCGACAGTTCCCGCACTAGATGTAGCGACTGGCGTTCTAGACACATGACCCACGCGGACCCGTCAGCTACTAGTCGTGTCATGTCCCGCTGTTGTTCGTAGATGTTGACGAATTCGGCGAACGCCGCCGCTTCGACAGGGGTCCATTCCCTGTGATGTCCTGAACCGCGAACTGTGCCGGCGAGAGTGATTCGGCGGGTTCGTAGCCAGTAGTCCAGCTGGCGGTAGGTCACGCGATTGTCGACGGCGGCGAGTACTCCGTGTGAAGTCATCATTCGGACGCCGCCAGCTGTTCGGCGAGTCTCACGCCTGGGTCGATTTTTGACGCCTTCGCGAAGTCCTTTTTGGGCGGTAGGCAAACGTGATTTTTGTACCAGTCGGGAACTGTGCGCCCGCAGTTCGGACAGGTGTAGCCGACGGGTTTCATACTCGCCCGCCGCCGTCGTTGAACAGAACGAAACGGACAGCCGCGACCCAGTTCCAGAACCAGCGTTTCATAGCGACCCCTCACGGTCAGCGACAGCCGCGCTGTCAGCCTGTAGCCGCGCGTAGATGTCCGACTGTTGTTCACACGTCGCCGCCAGGAATTCGCAAACGGCGTGGTCGACAGGCGACCCCTTCGTAGCGGCGACTTTGCGAAACGCTCGCCCATACTCACTGAATGACTGGGCGACAGCGCGGGCTGTTGCGGCGTTCTGTCGGGCGACGGCGGCGCGCTGTGCGGCTACGCGTCGTTCGGTCAGCTGTTGATAGTTGCGGTCGACTGTGTCGGGGTCGACGGCGGGTACGACGGGCGTCGCCTGTGTCGGCGGCTGTGGTTCGTGTTGCGCGCTGAACACGTCGGTAAGCGTGTCCACGGCGTCAGGTCCCTTCCGTGAGTATCCGCCGCATTTCTTCGGCTGTGACGACTCGCCGCGTCCCTAGATGGATTGCGCGAATGCGTCCGTCCGCGATCATTTTGTAGACAGCCGATACCGACAGACCCGTCAGTTTCGCGACTTCGTGAACGCGGTAAATCTTCGGGTAGTCGTCGGCGGCGACGGGTCCCTTACGGGCGGTTTTCGCTGGCATAGCGGGCCACTACAGACCCAGGGCGAACCAGTGTCAAACGGTCGAATCGTGGCGACGTTCGGCGTTCGTCCTGGTCGTTTGACGACTGGTCGTCATGTTCGTATCAGTTGACGACACGAAATTTATTTTGCGAACGCGACAGTTCGCGACTGTTCGTTGTCACCCAGCGCGGGGTGAGTCACTTCGCTAGGAACTGGTCGACAACAGCTGTCGACCCGCGAACGATTTCCTTACGCTTCTTCCGGTAGTGAAGCGTCAACATGCGGTCGTCGCTGTGTCCCAGAATGTCGACAATCGCGTAGCTATTCATGGGCGATTCGGCGAGCAACGTCGCGAACGTGTGGCGGGTTTCGTAGGGAACGATTTTCGGAACGTCAGCCAGCGCGCACAGGTTCGCGTATTCACGCCTCACGTTCGACGGGTTCAGGACCGTACCGCGTGTCGACGGAAACACTAGGTCTGGGTTCGCCCAGCTGTCAGCGGCGAGTCGTTCGACATTCTGGGCGACCCTGTGCGCCCGTAGCGCGGCGACAGCTGTCGGCGACAGTTCTAGGTCGCGGTATGCGCCCGCCGTTTTCAACACAGGGACGACAGCGAAGCGACGGTTTTTCTGTAGCTGTGCGGCGCGGTTCACTTCCAGATACGGGGCGTCGTCGTCTAGGTGTAGGTCCGACCAGTAGACCCCTGTCAGTTCGCCTGGGCGCATACCTGTAGACAACGCCACGACGAACAGCGCGTGTAGGCGATGCGTTTCGCTGGCGGCGAGTAGCCGACGCATTTCGTCAGCGGTCAGCGCGCGACGTTCGCCCTTCGGCGCGGTCAGCGACAGCGGTAGGACAGCGTCGGCGACGACATGGACGACAGCGCGAGACACGACCCGCCGACGTTCGGCGTCACGCATCGCCCGTAGCAACACGACCCGCATTCGTCGTAGGTAGTCGTCGGTTACCTGTTTCGGTTTCGGTTTGTCGGACCCTGTCGCGATGACGGCGTAGCCCTGTTCGATTTGGTCGACGGTCAGTTTCGCGACCTGTCGTTTTCCGATGACTTCGATTAGGCGACGGACACACGCCGAATGTTGAATCAGTGTCCCTGGCGCGCCGCCCTTACCACGGTTCGCGACTTCGTTCGGTAGTGACTGGGTCAGCCAGTGATTCAGAATGTCGGCGACCGTCAGCCCGACGCGACGGGTCACGACTTCGCCCGCGCGCATCGTCTGAATCAGTTTGTCCAGTTCCGACTGACAGTCCCGCTGTGTCTTTCGGGCGACTGTCTTTCGCTGACCGTTGATTGTGATTTGTGCTACCCACAGGTCGCGGGTCGCGTCGTGACGCATGGACCCCTGACCGTGTCGGGCGCGTGTGTCTTTCTTCTTCGTCGTCATCGCGACTGGCCCTGTTCGATAATCGTTAGTAGTAGTACGTCGTCGCGGTCGCAGTAGACGTAGGTCGCGCCACGGTCGCCAGCGGCGGCGAATTCGTCGGCTGTGTAGAACCCGACTAGCCACGATTGCGCGTCGTCGGGGTCGTCGGGGTCGCTGTCGTTCGTGATGACGATTACCGAACCGTCGCGCCGAACGTGTTGGATTCCGTCGCCGGCGAACCGTCCCCAGGCCCATTCTTCCCATTCGATTTCTAGAGGCGACAGCGTCGCCGTCAGCTGGCGAAACTGTTCTTCGTTCGTGGTCATGTTCCTGTCCTGTTGTGTGTAGTAGTTGTGTGTACTAGCCGAAGCTAAGCGGGGATAACCCCTGATAAATAGTACACACTAGTAGACACATTTCCCCTGGATTTCATTCCTGACCAGGCCCGTTACGTCGTATGGCATGGAAGGGGTCGCGGGTTCGATTCCCGCCAGCTCCACCAGGTCAGAGCCACTTTCCGCCTCTGACAAACAGTCAGTGTGTAGTAAGAGTGTGTACTAGAAACGTCATCACAACAGGTGCTAGACAGGGCGAACCTGTGGAACTACGTTTTGTGGTCAAGGGTTCACGCGGAAGGGGTGACCGATTGCCGAACGCCTACTGTCAGTACAACAGGTCGCCGACATGTTGAACGTGTCGACTGAAACTGTGAAGCGATACGCCCGTTCGGGCGAACTGGACAGCGTCCGACTGGGCTACCACACGATTCGTTTTCGTCCCGACGCGGTAGCGGCGTTCGTCGTCGCCCGCGAACGACGCCAGCGACGCCCCCCCCCCAGCGGGCGGTCGTAGGTAATGGCCCGCCGCTACTACACACAACAGGCGAACTACTTACTGTGTAGGTCGCTGGGTCACGCCTGGGACGTGGTCGACGCCGACAGGGTTCCGAAACAGGGCGGAATGCCTGTCTGGCTACGTTGCGAACGTTGCGGGACGGAACGTCACGACGCTGTCTCGCCGACGACGGGCGAACTGTGGGGGCGGTCCTACGTCTACGACACGTCGTACCGTCACAGTTTCGATTCCCAGTTTGCGGACGCCGCCCCGACGAAATCGGACTGGCGACGAATGCTGTTAGCGGAACGACTCATTCAGGCCCGCGCCGAACGCGCACTACGACAGGGAGATAGCGGCGATGCCCAACACGACGAAACACGTTTGTAAGTTCGACGCCTCACATGGCGTGTTCCCTACGCCTGTGGTTCTGCGTCAGCATTACGACAGCGACCACGCGGGCCAGTACGACCCGCGTAAATGGGGGTCGAACACTCACCACTACGCCTGTCGATTGTGCGGCGTTGTCGTTCGTAACCCGTCGTCGCATTTCAAAGGGAAACACGCGGTACAGGTCCGAAACCCACAGCTACCCATGGCGACTCACTACTTCGACCGCCTACCCGACGACTACTCGCCAGGCGACCCGACGCCTACGCGGGCGGTCGACGTGTTGGCCCGTCACGCTGTCCGACAGTCACAGCCGAAACCGCCCGCCTCTGTGAACGGTCACGACCTGGTTCACGACGAACCGACGACGGTCCCGCGTCATGTGGGACCGTGGACTGTGGACGACATCGTGTTACCTGTGGTCGAACAGCTGGCGGGTCCGCGCGCTGTGGTTCCTGTGGCGCATTTGGCGGCGATACTCGCCTGGCGTGACGCGACGGCGGTCATGTTGGCGACCGTGACGCGATGACGGACGCCCTACGGATAGACCCGCGATGGAAACGGTTTCGCTACCTGTTGTCGACGGGCGAAATCGTGGACGTTCTGTCGCCGTACAACAGTGATTCAACCGACCGTGAGGCGGTACTGATAGAGGCGGGTCGACGGTACGGGGTCGACAAGGAACGGAAGATTGCGGGCTACGCGGTCCTAGCGGCGGAAGAAGAAGAACATAAACACGACGGCGGCGACCAGTAACGCCGCGCCTGTCGAAATGATGACGGCGGACGATGTCACGACATGACCCTGTCGCTGTATTCGTCCGCGCCTGCGCGTAGCCACACATGCCAGTAGGACGCGGGGTCTGGCGTGTAGCGCGGAAGATTCGCGAATGGTCCGCCTGGCGCGATTTCGTCGCCTGATACGGGACGTACTGCGGACCCGCAGACAACTACGGTCCCGTCGCTGAGTGTTGCTAGATACATGGCGTCATCGTCCTTCGTGGGTGGCGGCTGTGTTGTGTTGCGGCGTACTAGTTCGGCGTGTAGGTCGTCTACGTTCCACGACCCTGAACTGTTGATAGGTCGCGGTCGCCAGGGTCCCTGTACGGCGTCGGCTGTGGCTGGGTCAATCTTGCGCCCTGGCGACCAGTCAACGTGTCCTAGTGCGTCTGCCGGCGACAGGCCCAGCCAGTCGGTTACGGCGAGCGACAGACGAAATGCGGCGTCTATCTGAACGGCGGGGTACGCCTCACCCAGTCCGCTGTTCGCTATCTCGCACGACAGCGCGTAGGTATTCATACTGTCGACTGGGACAGTTCCCCGCGACACGGCGACGGGTCCGCCCTTCCCGTTCGTGTTCGTTGCGCCGCCAGCACAGACCCACACGACGCCGTCGCGGGCTAGATACGTGTTCGCTATCGGCGCGTCGGGCGACCCGTTGACGATGTAGTTCACGTCGTTTTCGGCGGTCGTCTGGCTGGCTGTGTGGTGCCACATGACGACCCAGGGACGGTCGCTGTCGTAGCCGCCCGAACTGCGCGCCCTGTGTTGCCAGCCGTCTACTTCCACGACGGCGAGTCCTGCGGCGCGTAACACGTCGGCTAGTTCGGTCAGGTATCGCGCGCCCATCACAGGTCGCCGTTCAGGACGCGGTTTCGTAGTGTGGCGATGTCGTCCACGATTCGCCGTATGCGTTCGGGTCTGTCGTCGGCGTGGTCGACTACCCAGGCGACGCGGCGGGCGAGTACTGCTAGCAGTATCGCGACGGGGTCGCTGGCGTCCCAGGCGTCGTCGGGGTCGTAGTCGCCGAACGTGTCGGTCATGGCGTCGGGTGAGCCTGTACAGCCGACAAAATCATTTGGTCCGTTATCACTGATTCGTCGCCGCCTGGGTTCGGGTTTTCGGCGGCGACCGCTGACGCATAGGCGGCGGCGATGTCCGCGGACGACGCGATAGGCCAGCGAATCTGGTCCGCCGCTGTGACGGGGTTCGGGCGTCCTTCGGCGGCGCAACACGCGGTCACGCGGTTGTTAAACGCTGGGTCGTTCGCACACTGGTAGTTCGTGTTGAAACTCATTCGCGGGTCCTTTTCGTTAGGGCGTGTAGGCCAGGGTCAGGGCGACGGACACGTTCGTAAATCCGACGGCTGTCGTGTTGTATGACTGCCAGGCGATTTTTTCGCCGACGTTCAGGCGTTGTGAAGCGAACCCGCCCGACACAGCGAACGCCAAATGTCCGACCGATGTTTGCGAACGGGCGACAGACGCGGCGCATATCACGTAGGTAACCCAGTATCCCGTCGCGCTGGTATTCATCGTGAACACAAACGACAGCGTGTACAGGCCCGCGTACTTACAGCCCGTCGCGTCGTAAATCAGAGGGTTATTCAGTAGACGAACGGTCAGGTCCTCTGGTCCGGCTGGGAACACAGTCCCGCCTGGGTACGAACCCAGCGAAATAAGTCCGCCAGCTACCGACAGCGACTGTGGAACCCAGGCGACAGGGGTTCCCCGCGCGACCCAGGTAATCCCTGTGTCCTGTGTCGTACAGACAGCCCCGACGCCCGCGGTCGCGGCGGGCCAGGCGGCGTCGCGGGCGGCGACCGTCGCGAACCGTGGAACGACCTGATTTTGTACGTAGGCGTTGAAATCTGTCGCTAACACTTCTTCGCCGATGACCCATGTTTTCTGTGGCATGACTTCCCCTATGCGGCTGTAAGAACGAAATTGCTATCTAGACGGTCCTGGCGATGTGGTCCCATCGTGAAAACTGCGCCCGCCTGCGCCGCTGGGCGAGTGTTGACTAGTTGCCATTTCACTTCCCAGGCGGCGCGGGTGATGCTGTGGGTGATGCCGAACACGCGACTGTTCACGTCTACGACATGTCCTGTCGGTATGTCGGGCGGCGACCAGTGGACACGAACCACGTCGGTAACGGGCGTCAGCCCTAGAACTGACTTCCACGGTTTCCATGGCGACGCGTCTACGTCGGGTCGCATCGTTACGTCGTCCAGCGTCACCTGTGGGTAGGCGTACAGGACGACGAGCGTTTGCGCCCATGTCGACGCCTGCGCGTCGCTGTTCAGTCCCAGGTCTGTTCGCGTGTAGTCGTAGCGTCCGTATTTGTCGACCGACGATTGCGATATCGCCGACTGACTCACGCCGCCGACGCGCGCCGCGTAGACAGCGTTTCGCATTTGGCGGTCGATAGCTGACGGCGTCGCGTCTATCAGAATGTCGTAGCCGACGCCACAGCCCAGCGTGACTGACGGCGGGACTGTGGTCGACCATGTCGAACGCGGTAGCCAGCGAAGTTCGCCCTTCGCTGTGAAGTAGACGTAACCCAGTTCGTCGTCCAGTGTTCGGTTCAACAGTTCCCAGGCGGGCTGGGCGAGCGTGGTCGCCTGTAGCGTCACGGTCCCGCCGCCGGCGGGGTCGATAACTGTTCCTGTCCAGCCGAAGAAGTCGACTATTCGGTGTATCCGCTGTTGCGTCGTGTCGCCTGCGCCCTGCGCGGGCTGTTCGGGGCGGTCTAGTCGGGCGAACATTTTCGTAGCGTCGCTGGCGACCAGTTTCGTTTCGCGGTTGTGTGGTTTCGTCGTCCAGTCCTGTTGCCAGCTGTCGGCTGTTCCTGTGAACAGCCAGTGAGTCGACACGGTCCCTGTGTCGCCGTCGACTACTTCGGCGAACGCTTCGACTGGGGTTCCTGGGACTAGGCGAGAGTGTCCGCCGTAGCTGAATGGTCCGCCAGGGTTCAGCGGGTCGAAGATTCCGCCAGGGTCGCTAATCGTCGCGGTCAGTGTTCCCGCGTCGGGTTTCGACAGAATGCCCTGTGATGTCGTCGCGCCCGTAATCACTTGTATGTCTGTGATGTCACAGGCGATGTCTACCCACAGGTCGCCCGCTGGCGTGACCGCGCCGCCGCCTAGAACGTTGCCAGCGTTGAGGCGGTCGAAGTTGTGCGCGCCCATGTGGAACGTGTTCCCCGCGCCTATCGCTGTGCGAACGAACAGCTTCGTGTAGCCACCCCAGCGCGGCGAGATTGCGCCGCCTGGCGTGTTCGTCGGCCAGGCCATGCCAGGACGCCACACGGCCATTAGGACGCCGTTCTAACGGGTACATCTAGCGGACCATTTCGGGCGACGTGTCCGCGTAGGGCGTTGACGACGGCGCGCTGTATCTGCGGCGAGTCCGCGCCCAGGCCCGTCGTCGTCACGTTCACGTTTATCACGGTCGACCCGAACGACCGCCCTACGCCGCTGAACTGTTCGCCTTCGTGGACGACAGCGAATCCTGTTCGCATGACTCGCCCGCCCGTTTGTAGCGTCGGAATGTTCGGGAACCCGATTGTCTGTCCGCCGACTGTGCCGATACCTGGTAGGTGTGTGTCGATAGACGGAATCTTGAATTCAAGATTGTTCCATGCGCGAATGACGGCGTTAATCGGTTTCACTATCGCCCCGACGATGTCGCCGACAGGCCCAGCGATTTTCGATACCAGCCCGCCCAGGAACGACACGACCGCGTCGAATTTTTCCTTTATCGCGTCGTAGACATCGGTCGCCGCCTGAATGGGTTTCTTAATCCAGTCGACTATGACCGTGATAGCTGACCCGATAGTGGTTCCCAGCCCGCCGAAGAAACGCGCCAGCGCGTCGAATTTTTCCTTGACCCAGTTCCACACTTCGGTAGCGCCAGCCTTGATCGTGTCCCAGTTGTTCACAATCAACGCGACGGCGATTCCGAACGGGCCTGTCAGTATCGCGAGTAGTAGCGGCCAGTTCGACTTAATCCAGTTGAACACAGCGACGGCGGCGTCTTTCAGACCGTCGAACGCCTTTACGACCGTGTCCCAGGCGGCGTCGACAAAATCACGGAACCAGCCGACTTTGTTGTAGGCGATGACGACGCCGGCGACCAGCGCGGCTATCGCCAACACGACCAGCATTATCGGGTTAGCCGCCATGATGAAATTGAACGCTGTCTGTACGCCGTTCCAGATTCCCTGGGCGACAGCGGCGAGATTCGACGCCAGTTCGTAAGCCTTCACAGCCAGGACGACGCCCAGTATCACGCCGCCCAGCGGAATGAGTAGGTCCATGTACTGCGTGAAGAACCCGACCAGTTTGTCTATGACGGGTAGCAGTTTGTTTCCTATCGTTTCCTGTAGTTCGCCGAACTTCACGCCCATTTTCGCTGTGCTGGTCGCGGTCGCCGCCGCCGTTCCCTGAACCTGTGATTCGACCGCGCCTAGTACGACTTTCTGCGCGCCCAGTAGGTCGCCAGATTTTTGCATCGCCTTTATCTGTTCTTTTTGGGCGTCCGTGAACGTCACGCCCGACTTACCCAGCGCGGTCATTCCCTTAGTGGGGTCCTGTAACGCCTTACCCAGCGCGACAGCGTTCGATTCGATAGACCCGAATCCTGTAGCGGCTAGGTCCGCGCCCGCCGCCGTCGCCCTGTCGAAGATTCCAGCGGCGCGCGCTGTCTCGTCACTGACCGCGCCGAACGTCGCCAGCTGAGCCTGACCCGCCATAATCGCGTCGTCCGAAACGCCTATCTGCGTCGACAGCGACGACGCGTAATCCTGCGCCGCCTTCGACGCGTCGCCCGTCGTGTCGCCCATGGAACTGAACACGCTGTCTAGTCGCGCCGCTGAAACCTGCGCGTCCTGCGCCGCCTCAAACGACGCCTTCCCGAAACTCACTATCGCCGCCGTACCCAGCGCGCCGCCGATTGTCTTTCCTAGACCCGACAGTTTCGACCCTGCGCCGCCCGCCTTGTCTTCGACCAGGCCCATTTGTTTTAACGCCTTCGTCGCGTCGGCGATGATGTCGATTTTCAGTACTGCGGGCGCGGCCATGTCAGCGTCGTTTCCGGTCTAGTTCGTTCAGGATTTCGACAGCGGTTACCAGTGACCGCGTGTCCTCTAGCCACGCGTCAGCGGCTACACCTGTCCGAATCGCCAGCGACACAGCGGTATGTCCTAACGATCCGGCTGGGTAGGGTCCAACAGGTCGCCGTCGTCTTCTTCGACTGTGTCGGGAATGGATTCCAGAACCTCTAGGAATGAGTCGTAGTCGCGGGGAACGTTCGACATGTTCAGTCGCCTCATCGCGTGGTGCGCGACTCTGAATGTCATGTCTAACGCCTTCGGGCTGTTCGGGTCGATAGTGACAGCCGCCCAGTCGCGCGCGCTGGTCTGAACCTCTACGGGGTCCTCGCCCTTTAGGGTCACGCGCATTTTCTGCCAGGCCATTACGCCGCCGTCACTTTGTCTAACGCCGTCTGAATGTCTTCCAGATAGACGGCTAGCCATTCGTCCTGTGTCTCTACAGCGGCGTTCGATATAAACGGGTTCGCGTCGATATGACGGGCGGGCCAGCCCCAGTGGATAGGACCCGCATACGGGACCGCCGCAGACCCCGCCATGATGCGCGCCCGCGCGACCTGTTTCGCTGTGCGGACGTTGCCGGCGAGCCGCCCAGACCGTCGCGGGGCGAGTGTTGACGCCCTGTCAGCGACGATTTGGGCGGCGCGTGTGTTGGCGTCTTTCAGTTCGGTTATGTCGACGCCTGCGCGTTTCATCGTGCGCGACAGTTCAGCCAGCCCGACGACTTGAAACGTCACGCCGCCTTCACTCACGCGTCGACCGTCTGGCGTTCGTCGGTCGCTGTCGCCGCCTGTGTGACCGTGTCGCCAGGGGTTCGGGTTACGTCGCCGATAATCCCAAACTCAAAGTCCGACGTGATACGAACGTTCACGTCGCCGCCGTATGTCTCGCCTGGGACTTCGATACGACAATCGCCAGTCAGGACCGTTCCTGTCGCGGGCGTGAAACTGAACGCGACTACGGCTAGGTCGTTGTCCCAGCAATAGTCGATAAACGAACCAGACGACGCGGACCAGTCCTGTATGACCGTTCCCGCCAGCGACCGCCCGCCCAGTTTTCGCCCTGGCGGAATCGTGTCGCCGCACAACGTTTCCACGGCGTCGCCGTCGTCGTCGTAGGTGCTGTTGATTCGACAGTTCGTGATCTGACAGCTGAAATCTTCGGGCGTCGCGCCCAGCGTCAGAATTCCGTCTTTCAATCGTGATTCGGTAATGGTCATTTAAACCCCTTCGGTGTATTCGATTCGGTAGGCGGGAAACGACGGGTTATCTGGCGACAGTGAGTACTGCGTCAGGGTCGACCGCGTGACGGGTAGGACTTCGGCGACCTGTGTCTCTAGTGCGTCTAACGCCTTGAATGCGTCGGCGTTACCTGGGCCTGGGACCAGCGCGATTAGTTGCCAGCCCGCCGTAAACCCACAGCCGATGTCGTAGGTTTTTGTCGGCGGCGTCACTAGGACACACGGCGGGGTCGCGCCGCGCGGGTCGACCGTCGCGACGATGTCCGCCGCCGTGAGTAGGGCGACCAGTTCTAGCCCGCGTTCGTAGGCGGTCGTCATGCGACGACGTTCCGCTGGTACTCGCCCAGTTCCAACAGCGAACGAACGTCGGGGTCTAGACGCGGCGTTAGCGAAATGCCCAAATCGGCGAACGCGGCGACGCCCTGAACGGACCCGCGACGCCCATACAGACGCGCCGCCGTCAACACAGCCGCTTCGTCAGCCCTGGCGGGCCATTCGGCCAGGGGGTCGCCGAATTCGTCGTTCGTGATATCGGGACGCCATGTCGCGACCCAGTCGTTTGCTGCGGCGACCGCCGCCTCTAGTGCGTCCTGGTCGACGGTAGACGCGGGGTCTACGCCTAGATGGATTCGCACAGAGGCGACGGTCGCTGGCATCGCGCTACCTACTTCGCCGACGCCGCTGTTGCGGCGGTCGCTGACACCGAACATTCGGCAATCGCCAGCGGTTCGGTAATGGCTACCAGTGCGCGAATTTCTGCCAACAGTAGAACGATGTTGGAAATAAACATGTCGGCGTGACTGTCGGTCATGTACAGCGACGTAGAACCACGGTCGAAAATCTGGATACCAGACTGGAAGTCGCCGACGTAGGCGGTCCCTGCGGCGAGTCCGTTGACGGGGATTACTTTCATTCCCCAAACAGACCCGTTCGTGACTGGTCCCGACAGCGTCCCATTCATAATGCCGATGTCGATTCCTGCGGCGTCTGACGGGTTCAACAGGACAGCGTTCGGCGATGCGAACCCCGCCGCCTGAACCGTCGCGACGCCAGCGCGGATAGCACCCAACAGCGACCCGCCGACAGGAACGGTCGCGGGCGGAATCGTGTTGTCAGCCGCCAGCGCGGTAGCGACGGCGGTTTCCAGCGCGACCATGATTCCCTGTCGAAGTCTGTTTTCGACAATGGAACGAATCTGCGGAATGTCTTCTAGCGCCTGGCGTGTGATTCCCTTCCAGTGGGCGTAGGTGTCCAGCGTGTCGCTGTGCGGCTGTGGCGTCATTACCGCTTCGGGTTTCACAGCACCTTCGGCGACGATTGACGCCGCCGCCTGTGGATTCGGAACCCAGCGCAACCATTCGACCGCGTTTGCTCCGACCGTGACGTGTCCGACGACCGACATAAGTGGGGTCGCGTAGGTGTACGTCGGCGGCGTGTAGATGTACGGAATTACGGTCCCGCCAGTGACCGTCGTAATCGGGGCGCGTGTCTCGAAAATGCCAGGAAGGACCGCGCGCTGGGACGTACCCGCGCCCTGGTATCCCTTGAATGCGTCGGACTCTACGAACATGTCCGCCCAGGACCGCTGTTCGACCTGTTGTACGTCGCGGCGTTCTGGTTTCCCAGCCTGGTCGCCCGACTGGTCGCCCAGCTTCGTCAGTAGCGACGCGTAGGACCGTTGCGAATCCAAAATCTGACTGTGCTGTGTCAGCTGTCCGTCAATCTCGCCCGCCCTGGTTTGAAGCGTTGCGATGTACGCCAGCTGTTCGGCGGTCAGGTCCTTACCTTCGTCGGCGGCGCGTTCGGTCAGGGCGCGAACTTCGTTCGTGATGCTGTCGCGCTGTTCAATCAATTGCTGTACGTGTTTCACCTGGTTGTCTCCCATGCGTCAGGAACCCCGTTCGGGGTTCGTGTGTCGCGGGGTGCAATCAGGTGTTTCCAGCTGGGCTGGCGGGCCTACCGTCGTAGGGTGCTGGCGTCAGTGGGCGGGCTGTGCGGGCCTGCGGATTTCTGTTCGGGTCTGACAGTAAACGCGTGTCGTTGCAAATGCAACAACTACCGAATGTGGCTGTAGAGGATTGCCGGCAACGGGTCTAGGTTCACGTCGGGACGATTCAGGAACGGGGCGAGTATGTCGTCTAGCGACTGGGCGTTTCGTACAGCCAGCATCGCTGCGCCTTCGTAGGCGGGTAACCCGACTAGAGACACTTCGACTAGCCGCGCCTCTGTGACTTCGCGAACCCCGTCGCTACCGCGTGTCGCCTGAATCGTCTGGAACCCGACAGACAGCCCGTTCAGGTAGCCGTTACGCGTGTCGGTCAGCAGCGTGTCGCCCTGGTCGCCTTCGTTGATTCGGAACGTCCCTACCAGCCCGTCGCCGTCGTCGTCAAACCCCGACGAATAGCCCATGACTGTCGTCATGTCGTGGTTTCGTAGTAGCGGGATACCCGCCCGCCGATGGTGCGCGATTGAACGGGCGAACGCGCCGCGCCTGATTCGTTCGCCTTCGATATGCGGCGTTAGGTAACTGACTTCGTCGTAAGGGGCGACGACGCCGACTACGACACGTTCGGTCGTGTCGACCGTTCGCAGTTCCATAAGCATTTCGTTTCCCATTACACGACCCCTTCGGTAGTGACTAGCGGCGGTAGGTCTTCCAGCGCGCGGACTTCGTTCACGGTCAGCCAGCCAGATTCGATTGCGAGTTTGTACGCCTCTGTTCGTGACTTCGTGTCCGCGCGCAACAGACCGTGTTGTTTGATTTTCAGCGACGTACCGGAAGGGAATTCGCTGTCTAGGACAGACTCAATTCGGCGAATCCATGGAAGCAACGTGAACTGGTTCAGTTCGATCATTCGCGATTCCACGTTCGCGTAGGTGCTGTTGTCGCCAGCGATTCCCAACATGTACGCGGGTAGTCCGAACGCCAGCGCGATATCGCGTAGCGACCATTCCCGCGCGCTGGTCAGCTGGGCGTCAACAGGGCTAATCGAAATCGGGTGAAACTCTGTCGTCGCGTTCAGTACCGCAATCGACTTACGGACGCCGCCATGTTGCGCTAGCCATGTCGCCTTTAACGTCTTCGCCTGGTCGGGCGTCATCGTCGGCGACGACGATTTCAGATAGCCAGCGGGAACGCCTGTCGTGAACACGCCGCCCGCATACGTCCGAATCGTCGCGGCTAACGCCAGTTCGGGACCGTGAGTCGTGATGACGCCGTGACCGTGACCGTCCCAGTAGGGCAACAGCCCGCGTAGGTGAATCACAGACCCGCTGGCTAGACGCGTGTCGCCTACCCAGTAGTCGCCGCCGTCTATGACAACGTCGGCGGGGTGAAGTTGCCACAGTGGGGGCTGTGGCTGGCCCGCCGAATCGCGAACGGGCGCGTACACGTAGCCGTCGCCGAACCACAGCGCCGCACAAATCCAGTTCGCCCAGAATTCGACAGCCGACAGGCGTGATTCCCACAGCCGCCCAGGGTCGACTACTCGCCCGTCTACCCGCGACGCCTGCGGGTCGACAATCCACGCGGGCGTAGACAGTTCTTCGTATTCGCCTCTGAACACTTTCCACGGAAGGCCAGAAATCGTGTCGCAGATAATCGAAGTACAGCGCGACACGCCCGCCTGATTCGCCAGCCCGAACGGGTCGCTGTTACTGGCGACCAGCGGCGCGCCGAACGGACCCAGCCCGCCGCCGGCGGGACCTGTGAACCACAGCCAGGGCTGGTCGACTTCCCAGCCGTCAGGGTCATTTAGCAACACGTCGCGCCCGTCAGTCGCCGCCCTGACCCGCGCCCGCGGGGACTGTATCGGCGACCCTGGCGCGACGTTTCGTTTACTGAACAGACCCATGACGATTCCCCTTAGAACGCGACCCAGTTCGCCTGGGACGCCGCCGCAACAGCGACACGGTCCCAGCCCCACAACGCCAGCGACATAGCGACCAGCGGCGCGCCGCCGTCGACCCGCGACCAGACCCAGGACTGACCGACCGTCCGTTTGCGCGCATCACTCGCCGACTGTGCGAGTACCAGCGACGGACGAACGCCGACAGTTCCGACCATGACCGCGTCATAGAACGATGCACACGCCGCCTGTAAATCGCGAGTCGTGGAAACCAGTAGACGGTCGGTCACAGGGCGTAGCTGTTCGGCGACCGTTCCCGCTGGGCCTGCGGCGTCGACCACGACAGCGGGCGCGTCCCATTTTTCGCACAGTTCCAACAGGCGACCCGCGACGCTGACCGCTGGGACCATGTCGACCAGTTCTACGACCCTGTCGACACACGCAACAATCGGCGACTCGCCTCTGTCTAGCGGAACGTCGGCGGCGAACACGGGGCGACCGTCGTTCAGCGGTCGTTCGTGTTGCACCTTCGCCCAGTCGGGCGCGGGCAACACGCGAACGTCGCCAGCTGTCCGCCACAGGTTCCCGTATTCGTGCGCGAACTGCGCCGCTGGCATTTGTTCAGCCGCAACAGTCAACGCCTCTAGTCGTGGCCCGCCTGTCTGCCCTGCGGCTGGGTGACAGTTCCAAACGGTCGCCAGTAGGTCGCCAGCGGGCGTGTCAGCCCCGATACCCCATTCGCACAGACCGACATGGCCCGTTTCGGTAGACGACGTTCTAGCCGTTTCCAGTTGACGGGCCAGGAACGTAGACGCCGCGTCGCCAGCCGTCGAAGTAATCCACACCTGACCGTCGCGGGTCGCCTGTGTCGGTAACGCCGCCGCCATAAGTCCTTCGCCTCTGTACGCGTCGAAAAATCGCGCTTCGTCCAACACGACCAGGTCAGTAACGGACCCATGCAAACTGTCTTCGGCGGGCGCGAAGATTCGTAGCTGTGACCCGTTGCGAAATTCGATTTCTTCGTCGCCCATACCCGAACGAATCCTGAAATCGCCACACGCCAACACGCCGCGCTGTTTGTTCTCCACTAGCGGCGACGCCCTGAGTAGGCGAACCAGTTCCCGAAACCGTAAGGCGGCGTCAGTACGACTCTGTGCCGTGTACCAAACCTGCGCGCCAGGCTGACGTAGACAGCGGTCGACGCAAAGTAGAAAGTCGAAACGTGTCTTACCCGACTGGCGCGGGACACAGACGACATTCACGGCGTAACGCCAGCGGTCCCCGCGCCTAGCCAGGCCCATACGACCCGCCTGGGCTTGCCAGGGGTACAGCGCATGACCGAACAGGCCCGCCACAGCCTGTAACCCATGTACCCGCCCGCGACCTTCGGACAGATTCAACAGGCCAGGCGAAGTAGTAGACACGCCCTACCAAACCCTCGAGAAATCTAGCCTCTGACCAGGGGTTTCACACACATACGACGAACAG
>Ga0070687_100000195_pt1 | contig 21183 bp, 24 predicted proteins | sample KBSS33LmetaG_FD_64678 | JGI IMG/M metagenome (GOLD analysis project Ga0070687, IMG submission 64678) | Switchgrass rhizosphere microbial communities from Kellogg Biological Station, Michigan, USA - KBS S3-3L metaG | ecosystem: Host-associated > Plants > Roots > Rhizosphere ... | reverse complement strand
AAAGACTTGGCCATGTCGACGCTCATGTTCTCCGTGCAAGCGAGGAACATGCAGTCGTAGCCGTCTCCCTCCCGGCTCTTCACATTGCCAATGTTGAAGTTCCACATGCTCTTGCCGAGCCCGGTCTCGAAGGCCCAGTGCGCCACGAGGACGCAGAGGTTCTCCTTTCGAGGCTCCCCGTTGAAGTAGTGGGTCCACGCGGCGTGGAGGGCATCGAACATCTGCGCGGCGGTAACCTGAGTCCTCTGCAGGGGTAGTTCTTGCGGCATGATCAACCTCACGTAGCGTGGTCTACGATCCACCATTCTCCCTGTTCAGGAGGAAGCGGCGTGGTAATGGAGTCCTTCGAGAGAGCCCGAGAGGGACCTTCAAGTCGAACGAACTTCTCAGCGGCGTACCAGATCTCGAACCTCCCGTTGATGTTGTCCTCCTTGACGTGGAGAATCGGAACGTATCCCAGAAGCTCCTCGTCGAAGATGAACCAGAGGATGTCACCCTCACTCGCAGAGCGAACCCCTGGGTGTGGGTGGGGAACATAAGTCTCACCAGCCCCTGGACTGAGCTTGTAGTACTCGAGCCAGCTCTTGGGGTCTCCACCACCCGGTATCTCGGACGCGGACGTCAGAACGTACGGATAGTGCTGGCGCTTCCTCGAACTTTCCATGCTGTTTCTCCTCTGAATGCCCCATCTTCAGTGTACTTGTTCCCGATTTACAGGAAGGATGTACGTGGGTCGAAGGAACGAGTCGTGCACCTTCCAAGGACCTGATCAAACCATGGCTACTGAGATCGAGACCGCCATCTCGAAGCGTATCTACATCGCGATGGAGGAGCCTTTCTGGCGACTCTTCGAGAGGTACTACGTGATGGTGAACGCCAGGATAAAAGTGAAGGGGTGGAAGTCGATCAGCCGAGAGCGGCTGGCTGGCTCTATTCTCTCGTACTTCTTTTTGGCCCATCATGAAAAGATTCTGGAGGAGTCGGCCAGTGTCCAGATCACCGAAGTCCAACGAAAGCTCCTCTCCGTCCTGTACCCCGGCGAGCTTGACGAGCTTGCCTCCGATCTGCGCGCCGCGCTTTCCGACGTTGAACGAGCTGGTCCACCCCCAGACGTTCGAGTGTCTAATATCGATCGAGAGCGAAAAGCCCGCTCGGCCGCAGGGGCTATTCGAAGGGCTGTTGCAAGGTCACGCCGAGATACTGGCACGTGACATCGAGGATCATCCGGAGAAGTACAATCCGCAGGTCCTCCCGCTGATCTCCGAGCTCTCCCAGGGTACACGGAGCAAGGAGGACCTGACCGAGAAGGAGTGCGAGCTCCTGGATCGAGCGACCCTCGACTTCGCCAGCTACGTTCCACCCAAGAAGTCCCCCTCGACCATCCCACCGCCAGTTCGGCGCGCCCGCCAGGCAGCCGAGGAGGAAGGGACCGCGATCGTGGGCGTGGACATCCCACCTGAGGCCGAAGTACCAGCCTTCTGGTGGTTGAAGTAGCCACAAAAGAAGAACGCGGGACGCCCATCGGACGACCCGCGTTTCCTAAAGAGCGGAGCGACTATTCGGCAGCCGGCTTCTCTTGACGGATCCCCATATCGACGATGGTGGGGAGGCCCTCGTTCGTGTACATCGTGGCCTGCGCCAGGATGCGGGCCTTCTCTTCGGACCACTGCTTCAGGGCCTCGTCGGCCTCCTCACGCTTATCGAACGAGGCGATCGTCTTGATGCCCGTGCGAACGTGGAAGCGCTTGGACAGGTCCACGTTCGGCTCCGTGGCCTCATCGCGCTCCTTGTTGATGTCCCTGTTCTGTGAGTCGCTCATGACACTCTCCTTGGATCAGCCGTGGCCGATCAGACCGTGGGGTCGTACTCGTAGAAGACCGCGTAATCGTGCGTCCCGTTGGGGGCGGTCGCCGGCGTGTACGACTTGTTCGTTGCGTCGATCGCCCCCGTGGTGACGAGAGCTCCATCCACGATCTCACGAATGGGGAGCGCCGCGCCAGCGCGCGATTTCGGCGTCTTCGGAAGAGGCATCGCGTTTCCGATGCCGATCGAGACCGTGGCTCCGGTCCCATCCGCTGCCGGGTACACGATGCTCACGATCGTCTTGAAGAGCTTCACGCCGGTCGCGATGGTCGCGGTCTGCGCGAGCGTCACGGTCTCCGTCTGAGCCTTGCCATCTCGATCCGTTCCCGTGATCAGAGCGGTCGCCGGAGCATCCGCTGCTGTTCCGCCTGCCGTCGTGAACGTGATGTTGCGCGGTTGGGCGGCGAGGATGGCGAGACCCGGAGCGAGAAGACCCGCTGCCAGAACCGTCACCGGTGCAGCCACGCTCGCGGTGGCGGCGAGAAGAACAGCGGCGCCGCCGGCGGCCGGATTGGTGAACTCTTCGACGGAGATCGCCGCCATCGGCAGGAAGGTCCGCGCGACGTCGCCGCGCAGGTCTTTGACCTCGCCATCCGAGAGGTGGGGAATTGCCGCCGATTCCTTCGTGAACAGACCAGATCCACTCATTTCATCCTCCTAATACGGTAGAGTCCTCAACCCATCAGCGGGCTACCCAACTGCGGGTTGCCGTACTGGTTCACACCCATCGGCAGCTGGGTCTCCGGGCTCCCCCAAGACTGCGGCCCCGCCTCGCGCGACATGACGCCGAGACCCTTGTTCAACCCCTTCAGGCCCAAGTAACCGCCGCCGGCGACGGCGCCCAGGGCCAAAGCCTTTCCCTTCCAATGCGGGCCGAACATCGTGTTCATCGCCCCATTGCCTGCCGAGAGGGCCGTCGAAGTGAGGGACTTCGCCGGCGCTGCGGCAGCGGGAGCTGGGGTGACCGGTTTGGCCATGGGCATCGGAGGCTTCACCACCGGTGCTGGCATCACCCCTGCGGCCAACTTCGCGATGTCTCGACCTGCCGCACGGGCGATCGAGGCGAGGCGGACCATACCTTCGTCCCAGCCCACGGGCAGATCGCTATTCGCCTCGACGAATCGCGGAGCCTGGGTGTGGTGCAGGTTCTGGAGCGCGGGGTTCATGGCGCGCTGCTCGAGCAACCGAAATTGCTCGTTCATCTGGTGCGCTTCGAGCCGCTGTCGATCCATCTCCTGCCCAGCGTCTCGGGCCATATGCCCTGAGAAGACAGCCGCTGCGACTCGAGCTGCAAACGGTACCGCGCCGGCGGTCTTCTCTGCGAAGACGCCGGCGGTTCCGTAGTGCCGCAGGAGCAGGAGGTTGGGGTGGTTCATTCGTCCTTGTCTTTTCTCGGGTCTTCTCTCTTCGCGAGCTCGTCGCTCTCTTCTTCCACCGCGGGTTGGACCGGGGGCGGCATCGTGCGGATCTTCTGGAGGATGCTCGCCGCCTTGTTCTGGGCGGAGGAGATCGTCCTGCGGAGCTGCTGGACGGGCTCGGACTTCATCCGAGAGCTCACCGTCGCTTCTGGACTGCGGGGGGCTGCGGGTACGTCGGCTCGTGGGACACTCCCTGCGCCTTCATCCACCCCTCGAAGTGGCCGAGTGTTCTTTCCATCAGCTTCCATTGCCGATTCATCTCCTCGACGAAACGGTTGAACTCTTCATCCTTCGCGAAGTCGTGCTGGCTCGCCCTCGTGAAGCGGTCAAAGGAAGCGTCGAGCTCCGTGAGTTCTTTCTTTAGCTCCTCGATCGCCTTCTCTGCCGCCTTCTTCTGCTCTTCATGTTGGACCCGTATCCGTCCGACGGCTTCTTCCAACTGATCTTTGGCCGTCTTCTTGAAGTCCTCGAGAGCCTTTTCCTGAGCCTTCTTGTAGGCCTCGAAGGCGGTCTCGAGGTTCGTGACGCGACCCGCCGTCTTGATCGCTGCAGTGACCCAGCCCGAGACCGCTCCCAGGACAGGAATACCGAAGGACTTGAGGGCGTCAGCCGGATCCATTCCTCATCCCAGGATCCAGAAGCGGATCTTGGCCGCCCCGGTGCGCGCGATAGCGATCGCGGTGACTCCCGCAACCGGCGTCGGGGAGCTGTACGCGAGAAAGCCCCCGAGCGAGAGCTCGACGGGAGCCGACCCGCTGTTGATGGTGACCTGCAGCGGAGGTGCGCCGATCACGTTGTCCGCGTTGTCGTAGCGAAGGAAGACTCCCTTCGCGCCGGCGCTGGGGATGGTTCCGAACGGGATCGTGGTCGAGCCAGAGCCCGAAGGGAGGTTGATCACCCCGGACGACTCCGAGTCGAACGACATGGAGGCGTTGAAGGGGATCTCGTCCTGCGGAAGTGATGCGTCCGCAGGAAGCTGCAGCGTGCCGATGAATGCGAACGGAGTCGACATCGATCACCCTCCGATTAGGAGCTCGCGATGCCGGGGAAGGTGCCGTTCGTCCCGCCTGCGTTGCTGCTGGTCGCGTTCGAGATGAGCGTGAGCGCAGAGACCGCAACCGGCACCGCGCGTTCGAACTGCACCGCCACCGATTCTTGAATGAGGACGCCTTGCGCGTCGGTCGCCCAGGAGTGGTTCGGCATGTAGCAGGCCTCGAAGTAGACCGCGGCGAGCGTGTCGAGGTTGATGTCGCGGACGTACATCAACATACCCACCGGCTGCATGAACAGGTCGGAGGCGAGGTTGACGTAGATGTTCTCGTATCCCGGAGGGATGACGACGTCGTGCGGGTTGGCCATCGCCGCCGCGCCCGCGTTCGGGAACATTGCAGGAACGAGGGTCGGCGGGAGGAGGTCCTGGTAGTACGCGTACAGGATCCGGAGGAGAGACGCGCCGTGGTAGTAGATCCGGCCCAGCCCGATCTGCCCAACGGTGCGACCCGCGATGAAGTACGAGCGCTCGCTCCCGATCTCGAAGATGCGGGAGAACTGGCGCGTGTGCGAGAGGTTGAAGTTCTGCACGATGCCGATGGGGAACACGATCTGGTTCGCGGCCTGACCGTTCCCTGCCACCGCACCGGCGATCGCCGCCGCGCCTCCGATGTTGGAGAGACGCGGCGGTCCCGCGGCGAGCATCGTGAACCCTGCGTTCGCGTAGCGCCCATCGACCAACCCCGCTTGAACGTAGTTGGTGTACGGCGCCCAATCGCTGAAGTTGCCCGCCATGGATCAGTCCTCCACCTTCTGGAAGTACGTGCCTCCGAGATCTTCGTAAACGGCCATCGGAGCATCCGGCCGAATCACGGCGGCCACTTTGAGCAGCTCACGGTCCGCCGAGGCCGCGCGCTGAAGAAGAACCGCATCGACCGCCGCGAGCTTCGGTGAGGAGAAGCGCTCTTCGAGAGCTCGCTCCCCAGCTTGCCTCGCGGCGACCTTGCGAATGAGGGCAACGTCGATGTCCATCACACCACCAGGGTCAGGCGGATGTAGTTGCAGGGGAAGGGCACATCGAGCGTGATGTCGACGAGCACCGTATCGGGCGAGCCCGAGTCCTGGATGATGTTGTTCAAGTGCGACCCGATGAGCACGCCGGCATCCGCGAGGAAGCCGAGCAGGCCTTGGATCACGTGACCCAAGGAGTCGAGGAAGCCCTGGGTGATGTTGAACCGCCCGATGAAGTTCTTCAGGCCGCGACGGAGGAACTTCGCGGCGAAGTCGACCACCTTCGTGATCGAGTCGGTGCGCGTCTCGATCGACGTCATGTCGGTCGTCAGCGCCATGCGCGAGATGAGCGGGGCTCCAGGATCGTCCTGGACGATGATGTAGTTCCCTCCGGCCGCGCAGATGTTGAGCTGCTTCTCCGTGAGGAACCCGTTCGACCCGATGACGCGCGTGAAGCCGCTCATCGGGAAGTTCGTGAACGACTGCTGCGGGGGCTGCTGACCGATCATGCCGGCGATCGCCGCCAACATGTAGAAGCCCTCGATGATCTGCTCGAGGCCGCCGAGAGTCGCCGCGCACTTGTCCGGGATGACCTGCCAAAGGCGACGGTTCTTGAAGCCCTGGCCGATCCCCTGGTACGCCAGCGCGATCCCGTCCTTGTCCGGGGTCCCGTCGGTGAGCGTGAGGCTCGCCCCGCGCACGCGCACCGCGAACGGAGCCGCGATGAGGGAGCTCGGAAGCGTCGTCGTCGCGTAGAAGGAGTCAGTGTTCTCGTCCGGCAGGAAGCCCGACGTCTTCACCGTCACCTGCGACCCGACGATGCTGGAGATCGAGTACTTCAGGCCGTCCCCGACGTCCAAGTAGACGCCCTGGCTGACCAGAAGAGCCGACGCTCCAGTAACTCCGTTCGCCAGAAGAAGCGCGTCGAGGTTCGGCACACCCGAATCGAACGTGTTCGACGAAGGGAGGCTGTTGCCGCTCAGGCCCGAGCCCACGAGCGTGTCCGGCGCGTTCGCCGGCTGGCTCGGATTGAAGAGCGCGATGCGCTCTCCCTTGTTCTCGGGAAGGCTCATCACGCTGGCGTGCGTGCTGAAGACCTGGCCGACGCTGAGGTCGTGGGTGAGGGGTGCCACTCCGTAGACCTCGAAGGCTTCGAGGTAGGTGGCCGCTCGAGCGAAGGCCTCGACCGTACCGTACGGAGCGTTCGCCGCTACAGCATCGACGCCGAGCCCAGTCACCTGGGTCCCAGGTGCATTGAGCAGGGCGAAGTAGAGGCCGAGGGCGAGTGGGTTCGCCGCGCTGATCGGCGAGAGGCGACTTCCCAAGTCGTCCGTGCTGCTGAACCGGAGGAGCCCGGGATTCACGGCCTTGGCCGTTACGTCCTCGCGCACGCCTTGGTACGAGACGTAGAGCTGAGCGCGCGCGTTCTGCGGGAGGATCGCGACTCCTCCCGTGTCCCGCAGGAGGTCCTGCTTGACGACGATGTTGCCCAACCCGTCGACCACCAAGTCCGGCGTCGGCTTCGTCGATTGTACGAGCGCCGAGGTGATGTTCTTCGAGATGATGTACCAGGAGAGACCAACGTTGTCGTTGATCGCCACCTGACGATCGATCTTCACCGTGTCCGCGTTGCCGCCGTAGTTCACCGCCGTGATCGTGGCGTAGAACTGCCCGTTGACGTAGAGATCGTCACCCGGTGCTGCCGGAAAGGCAGTGCCTCGAGTCACCCCGGCCGTGAAGCCGAGAGCAGTGAGCGCCGTCCCGCCCACGATTCGGATGATGCCCTCGGTTCCGAGGAGCGAGTGCGTGAGACGAACCGAGCCAGCACTGTTCGAGGCCGTCAGGAGACCGCCACCAGCGGTTCCGAAGAGCCCGTTGATCTGTTGGAGGATCAACGTGAGCGTCGAGGCTCCGTTGAAGACCAACGTTTGCGGTCCCGTCCCATCGTCGATGGTGAGAGTCTGCCCGTTCGTCACGGAGGTCGGTGTCGTGGTACCGGTCACCACTGCGGCCGTCGCCGACGCGATGAGGTTTGCTCCGATCAGCTCGATCAGCGGAGTCACCGCTGTCCCGTTGCCCTGATCGAGAGATTGAACCGCCGTCACGCCCGTGACGGTCGATGCCGAAAGACCGAGGACCGAGTTCGCGCTTCCCGCATTGATCTGGATCGAGGCGTCCGGCCCGAGAGCCGCCGTCGTGATCCGCAGGAAGTTCGAAGTCGGAACCACCGAAGCCGTGGCGACCGAGCTGATGACCGCATTGATCTGTGCGATCGCAGCCGCCACGTTGGAAGGAGCCGCGAAGGTCACCGTCAGAACTGCTCCTCCATTGATCTGGAGGTTCAGCACCAACGTATCGAGATCACCGCCACCGCCGTAGACGAGCGTGGTGAGGTCGACAGATCCCGTCGCAACCGCCGGAGTTGCAACCCCGTTCTCGAGGAAGGATCGATCCTTCTTCACCTCGAGAAGCTGGGTTCCCGTCCCCAAGTACAAGAACGCCCGGACGCTGGCCGGGTCGATCGAGATCTGAGCGAGGTTGTTGTTCGGGTCCGGGAAGGCCGCCGTGTTCACGGGGACCTGGTCCTGGGAGTAGTAGCTCGCGCCCGAGTAGATCCTCCCGATCGCAATGCCGAAGGTCGAGAGAACAGACGTCGAAGTTCCCGTGAGGATCTCGATCGACTGGAACTCGTTCGCCGCAAAGGTGCGGAGCCTCCACTGCGTGGCAGTAGAAGCCAGACCGATGATCTCCGCCGTCGCTGTCGTCACCCCGGCATTGCCGAGAGCAGTCCGCACCTGGGAAACCACCTGCGACGGCGTGAGAAGCGCGCCGGCGAAGGTGACCGTGACAGGAGGACCGTTGTTGATCGACAGAACGAGGCTCAGACCATCGAGACCTGCGTACTTCGGCGGCGACCCCGTTGCTGCCTTTGCGATAAACGATGCCTGGAAAGGCACGAGCGCCGACGAATTGAGAGCACTTCCCCCCGAAGAGGTCGTGGTCAGAACATCGACGATCTGCTTGCAGACACCGACCACGCACGGAACGAGCGTGGGAGTGATCACGGTCGGCGACACCGACCTGAAGACCTGGATGACTTCTACTCCAGGGCGGGGAAGTTCAGCCGCCATCAGAGGCTCCTTTCATCACACCTTTACCGTGCTCGTGTCGGTGACGTGCGCATCCATCTGTTTCCCGCATGATTCTTCCACGGTGGCCGTTGATAAGGGAATAGACCTCCCCCCGATTGAAGGTGGCTTTACGGCCGGAGAGTTGGGTCTGACCGAGCGATACGTGACCATTTGAGAGGGATTCAAAGGGTGAGGAACCACCCTTCTCGGCGGAGGAGGACTTCCCGGATTCGGCGTGTTGCCATTCGCATCCGATGACGACGGAGCGAATGCCAAAGGAGGACATCCCTGGGCGAAAGTAGGGTACTCCGCGCCCGCCCCATCCACGGGACCCAGCCCCTGAGCCCTCTGCAATGAAGCTCTCATTGCGAGATCGATGCCCTGGAGAATGCGAGGCCCGATAGGTGTGACGTTGGTTGTCCGAGTGAATTGAAATGGGCACGTGAGCGACACCACATACCACTCGTCTGCGTTGTCTCCAGAGACGATAGAGCCCGCCGGAGACGGAGCTCCGAAGCTCGGCTGACGACCGACTTCAAAGAAGCCGACCTTCAAGAGCAGCTCCCGATTGGCCCAGAGCTGCTCTCCAATGATCCACGCCAACCTCTCGCATTCGACTTCCACGCGAGAGCAGCAATTGACGATCATAGTCCCGGGGACGATCACACCCTTCTGCTTCTTCCCTGTCTGGAAGTTGTAGTCGAGCATGTCGTCGAAGCCGAGGGAGTAGAACTGCGCCGGACCTCGCGTCACTGCGACTGAGGGACGTGTCCCAGCCTCCTCCGTCTTGATGGGGTTCTCATCCGTGACGTAGAGCTCCGACGTCTCATTGGGCTCCCAGTGATAGGCGCCGGGAGGACTCACGTAGAAGAGCCCCTGGATGAATCGGATGAACAACGTGCGGACGTGCTCGAGAGGAGAGTACTTGAAGCTGTCCTCAGGAAAACGGCCCGAGGGATTGGTGGTGGGTACTCGAGAGGACATGGCGCTCCTTCATCGCGACTTCCCGTACGTCGATGGATAAAGAGAGAAGATACTAGGGATCTCCTCCTTCATGAACGACTCGAGGTTCTGCGGGTTGGTGTAGTTACGAGAAGGGTTCAGCCACAAGTCCTTGAGCGCCGTGTCCAAGAGCAGAGGCACCTTGAACTCGATGTCCTTCGGCGGCACCTCATGAAGTTGTACTTCTTGATGAACGATCGCTCTCCCTTGCTCCGTTCCGGAGATCGTGACGACCTTCCAGCGCCGATTCTCCCCTTCGATGAGAAGGTCATTCGGTTTCAACGACGGGTAGTACGCGCAGCGGGCCGTTGTATTGACCTGCTGCTGCTGCCCGATGTTCGTGTACTGATTCGCCTTGGGAGACGGATCGATCTGCACCCACGTCTCGATCGGGGACATGTACCCGCGAACGAAGCCAGTATCGAAGCAGGTTGGGCACCCCGAGCGAGTACGCTTCTGCGTGGTGGGGTTCCAACATTCACAGCGCTGGCCGAACGTGCGCGCTGGAAGAACCCAGCACCTCCGACCAGCGAACTCCCGGAAGAGGAGGATCATGTGGCGCCGGAGCTCGAGGGCGATCAGGTCTGCATCCGGCTCCTTCGACACAGGGCCGAAGTTCTTGAACTCCCCATTCACACGATTCGTGATCCGCAGAAGGTAGTAGTACTTCCTCCAACGGTTCGCGACCTGGATGACGTTGTCGATGAAGATGTACTTGTCATCGAACGGCGGAGTGAGCTCGTCGAACGGACCGCTCGGCGACTCACTCCGCAAAAGCTGGAAGGTGTAATCGAGGACGTCCTCGCTCGTGTTCTCGATCCCCCAGCTTACTTCGTGGAAGTCCAGATCGAGCGAGCGGACCTTGAAGTCCTTGACCTCGAGAAGCACCGACATCAGCCGAGCGCGCTAGCGCCTCCTGCGAGACCAGACAGTGCGGCACCGCCGAGACCCTGACCCTGCTGACGAGCACTCGCGAAGTTCGAGGCCGCGTTCATGGCCCCGCCCACCGCCTTCATCGGGTTCGATTTGATCCAGTTCATGGCAGTTCCACCCAGACCCTTGAGCCCCCCACTCATCAACCCTCCGGCTCCCCCTCGTGCTGCCGCACCTCCGAGTGCACCAAGCATCGAGCCGATGAAAGCCTTCTTCTCTTCACCCTTCTCGCTCTTCTTCCCCGCCAAGAAGCCAGCTCCACCAGCGGCGGCAGCCGCAGCGGCTCCATGAAGATGCCCCGATCGAAGTCCTTCTTTTCGACCAAGCTCTTTCGCCGCCATCTGTTGATGCTTCTCCGCACCAAAGCCCTTGGTTAGATGGCCCTGAAGCTTCCTCACTGAGCCAGTGAAAACGTCGTGCGCATTTGCTTTGCTCCCGTGGAAGGCCTTTCGAGATGCGGCGCCTCGTGCGAACTCTTCCACTCTTTTTGCCGAGGCCCCACGAAGAGCCTTGAAGACCTTCTCCGGAGAATGTCCGGCGAACTTCTCACCGTCGAAAGGGGGCAGCGCGGCCGCCTCCTTGGCCACACCACCCGTTGGAGGCATCACGGCGTCCTTGATCCCCTGAAGAGATCCGGAGCGATACAGATGCTCGGCTCCATGACCGAGAGCTGCACCTCCCGCACCTTCGAGAACGGCAGATCCGAGACCACCACCTTGGTGCATCAATCCATGAAGAGCTCCAATCCCTCCACCGATCGCTGCTCCTGGGTGCTTCTTTACGAAGTCTCCGACCACCGGAGCCGCCGCTCGAAGGAAGTCACCGACTCCGGCCTTCTTCTCGGCCTTGTCGAGCTCCTTGTCCGCCTTCTCCTCATGCTTGTCGATCTTCTTCCTCGCGGAACTCGCACGATGTCCCGCGAGCACTCCAGCTCCCGCGCTACTGAGAGCGGCAAGAGGAGCAATTCCATCAAGTCCCGGAATGGCCTTGCCCGCGGCATGACCCAGGGCATAGCCAGCACCACCACCCGCAAGAAGACCCGCCAGGGGACTCTCCGTCATACTTCCAACGGCAGCTCCTGGAGCTGCCATCGCACCGCCACCCAAGCCGCCGATGAGAGCTCCCAACCCAGCTCCCGTCAATCCACCCTTGAGAGCCCCTCCGACGCGATTCATGGTCCCAGGACTGCTCCGCATCGCTCCCGTGATGCCACCCAGCACACCACCGAGTCCCAGCCCAGACTCGGCCCCGGTCCGGGCAAACTCCCCAACGCCCTCGAGGAAGCCAGCTCCACGTCCGGCATGGGGGGTGTTCTCGACCATCTCATCGTACTTGGCGTACGGATCGGCTTTGGCGGCCTTTCTAAGGACCGCCGCCATCTTCCCGATCTCGGCATCACCACCAGGAGCTCCTGCGCCTTGAGCGCCCATCGGCGGCGCACCCATTCCAGGGCTCGGTTCCGGTGGCGGGAGCGCGGCACTCTCCGCAGCCTGCTCTGACTTCACGAGCTCGAGTTCGAGGAGGCGCTTCTCCAGACGGAGCGCATCGCGCGCCTGGCGCTTCTGCATCCGCTCCTGGTCCTCGACCATGTTCGCCTGATCGTCGGCGGCCTGCATCTTGAGGTCCTCCTCCTCGAGCGCGATTGCGCGCGCGTAGAGGGGGGTGCCCTTGAAGTGATCGAGCCACGTCTTTCGATCGGGATCGGACGAGAGGATGTCGCTGCCGCCGTAGTACGCCAGCTTGATCTCTCCCGTTCGCTGGATCTCGAAGAGCTCCTCATTCGGAAGGAGCATCATTCGTTCGACGAACTGGTCCCGCGAAGCGACCTTCTCCTGCTCACGAACTTGGATCTCGAGGTACTTGTCGAGCATCTTCTCACCCTGTCGCTCTGAGGTTCTGGAACGCTTCGCGGAAGTTCTGTCCGATGTTACCAAGGCTCTGCGTGATCTCCGGACCGGAAGTAGCTCCCAGCGCCGCGCCATGAAGAGCGCTGCCGACTGTGGTGGCCACCGGATGTTCTTCTGCCGCCTCCCCAAGAGCGAGGCGAGCCTTGGCTTGTGCGAGATCGAGCGACTGTCCGAAGCTTCTGTTCTGCACTCCGGACAGCGTATCGACCTTCTTTCGAAGAGGTTCGTTGCTCGACTTCGCGTACGCGGCACCGACTCCAGCCCCCAGCGCAGCGCCGCCTAGCGCGTGGGGGATGGAAAGAGGGAAGGCGAGCTTCGACGTGTACGCCTCGCGGAGCCGGAGATGTCTGGGAGATTCGTTGGGCCATGGCCGCAACACACCTGCCGACTTCACCTCGACCTTGGTGGTCGCCTGCGGGTCCTTCTTCTCGGACTTCTCGGAGTCGGACTTCTCCGACTTCGCGTCGCTCGCCGCCTCCCCCTCCTCGCCCGTGCCCGCGCTGTTCGGCGCGGTGCCTGCTCCAGGGGACTGCCCAGGCGCGCCGGCGCCGCCGGCCGCCGCATTCGGATCTGCAGGATTGCCTGCGGCCTGCTGCGCCGGGTTCTGCATCGCCGCCGCGTTCGGGTCTTGGCCCGACGCGCCCCCCACGACACCCCCACTTCCAGGCGGAGGAGACGTGAGCTGCTGCGCCAGCTGATCGGTCGGGTCGGAAGCGAGGGCGCTCATCACCTGGTCCTTGACCTGGGTGATGCCCATCTTCATCGCCGCCGCGAGCTGCTTCTGACGCAGGACTTCCTGCTGCGACTCCATGGCCTGCTGGGTCGCGCCCATGGCCATCTCGTGCGCCTGCTGAACGTTCTGCATGGCCGCTTGCGAGGCCATCTGCGCTTGCTGCATGGCTGCTTGGATCTGCTCCTGGGAGCCGGCGACCTGCTGCTGGAGCGTGTCGGTCATCGTCTGGGTCTGCTCGGCCTGCTCCTGGACTTCTTGGAGCTGCTGCGTGGCCTCCTGGAAGCGCTGGCGGTAGTACTCCGCCGCGTTGGACTGCTCCGCCTCCGCACCCATCTCCTCGGCGGCGAGGTACTGGTGGATGTTCGGATCGACGGAGGAGCTCTCCGGCGCGAGTCCGCCGGGCTCCCCGAACGCGATCTTCAGGCGCGCGGCCGCGTGCTTCATCTTCTCGTGGAACGACTTCACGTCGTGCGACTTGCCGACGTCCTTGCCCAGGCTGCGTCCCGCGAGCGCGCCCATGGCCGCTCCGAGTCCGCCGTGCCCACCGACCTTGTGCCCAGCAGCGGCGCCGGCGGCGGCTCCGAGGAGCGTGCCGATGTGCTTGCCCGTGCGTTCGCCCCCGGAGTGGCGGTGCTTCTCGTGGCTGGTGGAGATTTGGGTGTGCGCGCGCTCGCGCCCCACCTCCTCCGCCGTCGCCATCTTCACCGGGTTCTGACCCTGTGCGGTTGAGGGCAGCGGCGCCGGCATCGAGGGGGACATGTTCATCCCCTGCGCGCCCGGCGGGAGCTGGCCCGCGTTCGCCTCCTTCGCCAGGAAAGTATGCGCCGGCAGCTGCTGGAGGACCGCCAGCATTCTTGTGCTGTAGTACCCCTCCGTGCCAGGTTGCAGATGCTCGAGGAAGGGGGTTCCCTCCGCGAGCTTCATCACCTCGAGCTTCTCTTCCGGCTCGAGCTCCTGCCACGCGCTTTCGAGCTCCTCCGCCGACGCCTGCTTGGTGCGTCCTGCCGTGAGGGTCGAGAAGAATCCCGCCGCCTCATCGAGCGGGATCCCCTGGAGCAATTCCTTCTCGAGGTCGAAACTCATGGATCACTCCCAGGTGTAGACGACGTGCACGTTTTCGTTGGAGGAGTAGGCCCAGGTCCACTGCGCAGATCCAGGCGCTACTCCCGGAGGCGTGTAGATCTTCCCAGCGGAGTCCCTCGCGCTGTCGAAGCCGAGGATGCTGTTCGCAGTCCCGTCCTTATCCACGGTGACACCCGCGGATGGAGTGGCTTCGATGATGACCAGCTTACCACTGAGCGTGGTGACGAGAGCCGTCGCGATAACCGCTTCGACCTGCTGCTTGAGATCTTTGAACAGAAGACGTCCACCAGGTCCAGTGCCCGCAGTGAACGTCACCGTTCCCGCCGGCGCCGCGAGGATGAGCGTCTTTCCTACAAGACCATCCCAGCCAGAGGCACCGCCTGACTGCGCCGGAATGTCGCCGCCGAAGACCGCTCCATTCAAGAAGTACTGGAGCGCATTGATGTCGGTGAACTTGTAGACCCTATTCGTAGACATCTCTGTCCTCTCAGTACGCCGCGTAGGTGGCGTTCACGGCCCAGTACTCGCTGTGCACCCCGGCGTTCGAGGGCCCCAGAATACCGTTGATGTTGAAGGCGACCTTCACACGAACTTTCTGTTGATCGGTGAACGCCTTGAAGTACTGCAACCAGTTCATGAGCATCGGCGTCTTGTCATTCACGCCGACGTTGATCCCCCCGTTCGAGTAGTTGATGTGGTTCCTCGTTTGGAGGAGGCCCACGCTCTCGATCACGGAGATCACCGTCATGCGGAGAAGAAGCGCCTGTTGATTCTGCAGAAGTAGATCTTCGAGGAGGAACGTGCCGATCAACGGAGGTGTCCCGCTGAAGTCCGAGAGTGCATCAAGCACGGACCAGGCGATCTGACGATCGCTGGTCTCCTCCCCGGAGACGATGCGGTTCAACTCGGGAAAGTCCCGCATGTAGAGCCGCACCATCTGCACGAAGGATCGAAAAGCATCCGACGCGCCGGGGAGCGATTGAAGCATTACCAGTCCCTCTTACGGCGAGCCGGCGGAACATCCGTCGTCGGAAGTCGATCCTCGGGAGCCGGAGCTTCAGACACTTCCGGAACCGAGATGGTCTCGGGAACCGGAGGTGTTTGACGCTCCTTCACCTCGGGCTCCGACGCCGCTTCTTCCTTGGGGGGAGCCGCGACATCAGCACTCTTCGTGTCCCCGATGGCCGCGTACTTGTCCTCGAGAGCCTTGTGCTTCCCCGCCGTGTAGCTGTCGGGAAGCTTGTCGGCCACGAGGGCTCCGCACGAGAAGAGGAACGCGAGCTGCGCTTTCACGTGCTCGCGATCGGCCTCGGGGACTTCGATCGAAGCACCCGGAGCCAGATCTGTCCCTTCAACGGAGAAGGTCTGGTCCTCGAGATGACGCTGCTTGAGCACCGGCGTCGAGACGTCGGTGAGGTTGTAGATCTTCATCGACGACCCTTCTTCTTCCCAGTGCGCGCCTGGGCATGATCATGAGGCTCCGTCGGGAACTCTCCCGTCGGCTCCGCCAACTCCGTGTTCTCCCCGCCGTGGAACTCCTCGGGCTCGTCCTCGTCGAGGCCATCGAAGAGGGAGGGTTTCTTGTTGAGCTGCTCTTCCGTCTGTACCTCCGGCAGACCACCGGGAAACTGAGGACGGTTCTCTCCCGCCGGCATGTCGTTCTGGATCGAGTCGAGCGGCGGCTTCGGAAGCGGGTTGCCTTCCATGACCGGAGTGGTCGGAGTGAGACTCTCGAGATCGACGAGTCGACCGTCGCGCGTCTTTACCTGGATCAACCCTTCTTTGGCCTTCGCCTTGATCTCGTCGAGGTGCGTCCGGAAGACGCTCTCGGCCATCGCGAGGGGCTGACTTCGGATGACCCGATGCGTCCCTCCGATGTACTGCTTCATTCCCCGGTGGGAGGCTGAAGCCGCACGCTGCGTGCGGTTGTGACGGCTTCTGATTGTGTTGTGGATGTAGAAGACGGACGGGACCGCCTTATCTTTGCTGGTCGATTCGATCTTCTCGTCGGTTGCCATGAGCTCCTCCAAAAACAACGGGGCGCCGGGAGCCTGTATCGGCACCGGGCGCCCCATTGTAGTCCGCGAGGCTGGGACCCCGAAGGGCCGCGATCAGTACTGCGAGACTTGCGGGAACTTGAGGCCCGCGTCGACTCGGTTGTTGATCGCGCCGAGCGCGTCTTCGCTCTTCGGGATGAAGTTCGCGAGGAGGCCGTCCGCGTTCGTCGTCGGGTTGGCGTCGCCCGAGTAGAGCTCGAGCTTGCGGACCGAGGCGATGTTGATCACCGACATCGCGATGTCCTCCCAGGCCTGGAAGGTGATCATGTTCGCGATCTTGTCGATGTAGAACTTCGTGTTGTTCAGGACGTAGAACTTCCCGAAGAACTCCGGCTTGGTGAACACGTAGATGTTCCCCGTGCGGAGGATGTCCGTCTTGATCGTACGGATGTACGCACGCCCGAGGAGCGTGTTGTACTTGTACCCGTCGACCGCGGTTTCCGATTGGAGGCGATCGCCGAAGTCCTCGACCGTCCACTGAAGGACGTCGTCCCAGTCGGACTCGGTCATCAGGAGGCGCTCCGACTTCAAGCGGTTCCCGTCCAGGAGCTTGAAGAGGTTCACGAGGTCCGGGCGCTGGAGCGCGCGCGGCGTCGCGTCGTTGGTGAGCGACGCGCGAGCGAGCTCGCCCTTGCGAATCGAGAACTCGACGACGCCGCCGCCCGCGAGGGTGGTCGCGTTGAGCGCCGTCGCGGTCCCGCCGTTCGCTTCCACCTGAAGCGCCTGGACGGCCGCCTCGATGTGGATCGTGAACTCGCGGTCCTCGATCTCCTGCATGTCCTTCACCGAGTTCTCCTCGATGATCTTCGTGATCGGCATCTCGTACGCCAGAAGCTCCTGCTCGGGCTTCTGGAACATCTCACTCGAGATGGTGAAGAACGCTACTTCCGCGCGGCTGCCGCGGATGAAGCGGGCCGTGGGTTGGCCGCGGAACGTGATCGCCATCGCGCGCGACTGCGGCTCGATGTCGACGATCTTCACCAGGGTGTCGTGGTTGACCGACCGCTGGCAGTCCGCGCGGGTCACCTGCTCCGGCGGAAGGATCTTCCGCGTGTAGCTGACCTCGCGCAAACGGTCGCGGACGTACGAACCTCCGTACTCCGCCATCTTCTCTTTGCCCTCGGCCGTACCGAGCTTTTGCGTGAAGAGCTCGTTGAGGACTCGCGCCGGAACGCTAGACATGGATCTTTCTCCTTTCCTTTCTCTCGTCCCGACTCAGCTGCGCCAGCCCGACATGAACCGGAGCTTCCCGCCGTTGGCCGACGGAAGACGAGTGACGTAACCCACGATCGGATCGGTGTCCGCGGAGCCACCGTGGCCCACGAGACCGACGAAGTTTCGACCCGCCGACACGACGGTGATCGTCGCGACCTTCAGCGGTTGAAGAACGGCGGTGATCGCCGCACCGGAGCCGAGGGCAACCGACGAGTCGAACACGCGCGTGTCGAACTCGTAGGAGCCGAGGAAGAGGATCGGCATCTTCTTGTCGGCCTGCGCACGCACGTCGTAGCGACCGCGCTCGGCGAAGAGCGGGAAGCTGCGGAGCGTGGCGCGAGCGCCAGGGGTCCCGATCGCGGCGGCGCGAATGAGTTTGTAGTTGGCATCGAGCGTCATCCACTCACCGTCGACGAGGGCGACTGCGTTGAGCGGGTCCGAGAGGGTCGGATCCGCCAACGGAAAGTCGCGGCGCGTGATCGGCAGGACATCGCTCACCGGCTCGAGGTTCACCTTCTGGATCGTCGACATGTCACTTCCTCCTAAAGTCGTCCTACGTGGGATTCGCTCACGTCAGGATGAATTGCTCGAGAGCCGACCCGGAGGACGCATTCCCCTGGTCATTGTTATCGCGGCGGTTGTCGACCTGGGCGAACTTGCCCATGTCGGGACCGACCATGTCGACGGCCTTCTCGATCGTCTCGAGACGACCTGCCGACGCTTCTTTCTCGAGCTCCTCGATGAGCGTCTCACGGGGAGTGTCGAGACGAAGATTCTTGTCGTGCATCGCACTCGCGACCTTCTCGGCCCGCTCGTGGAGCTCCTTGGCAGCGAGCGTGTCCTCGAGGGCCTTGTTTCGGGACGCGAGCTTCCGGATGGTCTTCGCTGCGTCGCCGTAGAGCTCCGACAGCTGTTCATTGCTCAACTTGTTCATGGCCCTCTCCTACGCCGCTCCGTTGGCTTCGTTCTTCTTCGAGTCCGCCGCCTCCGCGAGCTTCTGGAGGAGAGCGCGAGCGGCCGCGGTGCTCACCGCCGGAGCGCTTGCGAACTTCGTCCCGGCTTCACCCGTGTGCTTGAACGCCAGGCTGAGCGTCTTGTCCGTCGCGCTGCTGTGCGACGGCTCGTTCCAGTACGCGCGCGAGTCGCCCTTGGGCTCCGCCTTCGCCTGGCCCTTGGTGTAATGGATGGCGTTCGACGCCGAGGCGATCATCCCCGGGCCCGCGCCCTTCGGCTGCACACCACCCGGCTGGCCCGCCTCACGCGTGTCCGGGGGAGTTGCCGAGCCCGCGCTGATGTGTGCCGGGTTGATCGCGTCCTCGGCAATCTTCACGGCGTTGAGCATGGCGCCCGCGAGGTTGAGGAAGTTCGAGGCTTCCTTCTTGTTCTCCGGCTCACTCTCGTGCGCCTTCTCGGCCTTGGCCAGACCCTTCTCGGCCTCCTGCAGGCCCTCGGTCTCCTTGGCCTCGTGCTCGTCCTTGGCCGTCTTCGCGCCAGCCTGCTTGGACGCCCACGAAGCGCGAATGGCGGAGACGACCGACGCCGTCTTGGCGCAGGAGCACTTCTCCTTGTCCTTGCCGCACTTCGCGCACTTCTCTTCGGACGCCATCTTGGTCGACTTCTGGTTGACCATCGACAGCGTCTGGTTCCCCGGACCTCCCGGCGCGCGATTGATGTCGTTCGCGAGCTGGGTCGAGGGACCACCCGACGTCGAGCTCTGCGTCGGAGCCGACTTCGTCACCTGCGCGGTGTGTCCGTGGCCTGTTCCGCCCGGCTTGATCGGATTCTCGCCGCCCTGCGGAGTGAGAACCGTGAGCGCGCCGGGACCCTTGCCCGGTTCCACGTGGTTCTCGTGCAGCGAGTAGGGGCCGCCAAGGTGCGCGCCCTCCTTCACGATCTGCGACGCGTACTCCAGCGCCGCCGCGAGCTTCTCCACCTCGTCGTAGTCCACCGACCCCGTGGTCGTAGCTGCACTCGCCGTCTTCACGGACGGAGTCTCGCCGAGGTTCTCAGCCTGTCGATCCGCCTCGCGGTTGACCTCGACAGCTGTTGCCACTCCGGCCATCGCCCGCTTCACCATCTCATTGATCGTCGGACGCGCTGCCGTCTGATGTCCCATGGAACCCTCACTTGCCGCGATTTTCGGAAGCATCTCTGCGCCCCTCGGAGCCATCGACTTCTGCTCGGAAGCCCCCGCGTCGGGGGCCGGAGGCGAGCCCGTGTTGACCCGGGAGTAATCGGTGCGAGGGGCAATACCTGCGGGCCCTCGCTTTCCTGGCGCCAAGGTGGTTTTGATCTCCACCTGCGGAAGAGGGGAGGCAGCCGACATGGCGTCTGCTTGCTTCGGCTCCATATGAGCTGCCTCCCATACCAATCACGTGCCCCAGTCCACGGGGAAGCCGGCGGCTTCGAGGGTCTCGAGTGCACGGACCTCGACGGCGATCTTGTGGTCCTGCGCCGCCGCGACCTTGACGCTCTCGGCCAGGCCCTTGGTGTGAACCGCGGCGATCTTCGTGGCCGCGTCCTTCTCATCGAAGAGCGCGATCTTCTTGTCCGCAGCCGCCGTCTTGTTGTGCTCCATGGCCTGCGCATTGTGCTGCTGCACCATCTCGAACGCGCGGGGCATCGCCAGCGCATCGATCGCGCTCGCGACCTTCGGGAGGGGGACCTCCCACGCACCTTCCGCCGCCGGCGCCTGCCGACCTGCGGTCTTCTCACGAGCGGCCGCGATCTGCGTGAGCTCGTTCACGTAGGCATGCGCCATCGCGCGGCCCATGAAGTCAGCTTCGGCGAGTTTCGTCGCAGAGGCCTTCTTCTCCTCGTGCTCCTTCTTCGCCTTCTCCTCGAGCTCCTCCTTCTCACCCTTCTCGCCGCCCTCCTCCTTGCCCTTGGCGTGCGCCGCGAACTGGGGAGGCATCTCACCGGCCGTCTTGCCGAAGGTTTCGACGAAGAGCTGTTGCGTCTGCTCGTCGGAGAGCTTCGAGAGGTCGATGTTGTTCTCGGCCGCGATCTTGGTGAAGAGCTCGATCTGCGCGGCTTTTTCGATGTCTTCTCGATTGGCCGCCGCCGTCTTGACACCGTTCGTGTTGTAGAACTCGGCGAGGATCTGGTGCATGCTCATGAGGTTCGTCCTCCGATCAGAGATCGGCGATGAGCCCAGGTGTTCCTCGAGGGGAGTACCCTCTCCACGCCGGACGTTTTCTCTTCGACTCCCATCTCGTCCAGGAATGCGGACTGAAGATAGGCGATCGAGAGGGGAGTGAATACTTCTTCTACCGGAGCCGAAGAGAGCTTGAGCAAATACCCATTCGGCGGAAGTCCCGCCGTCGAGATGAACTCTTGGGTGTTGGCTACAAGCTCCATGACGTTCTGCCGGTATCCGTTGTAGGCAGCACTTATCTTATGCAACAGCCCGGAAGAATGGGAAGTAGCCTTCTTCTCTCTTTCTTCCGACCTATCCGAGGAAACAAGGACCCTTTTTTCAATGGAGGGTCCAAGAGCAGAACGAGATCCCATCAGAGAGACGAGGAGCTTCGCCAAAACAGGGCTAAAGAATGAAGGACCCATGGGTACTTCTTCCTTCTCCTCCGTCTTGGGAAACACCACATTCCGATGGTCAAAGTCGTCCGCCAGATCACGCCGGCCGATCTGAATCAGGATGATCCTCTGAAACTCTCGAGGCCGAAGCACCATTCCGAGACCCGTCGGAGTGGAGAGGGAACTCTCGAGTGACGAAGACCCCAGCGCATCCAGAATGTCGTTGGGCAGATCGGGCTCATTCTTCGTCAGGAGCGGAACTGCCTTACCCGCGAACTGCGAGGGGACCACGTCTTTGACGATCTC
>Ga0070687_100000169_pt1 | contig 22572 bp, 29 predicted proteins | sample KBSS33LmetaG_FD_64678 | JGI IMG/M metagenome (GOLD analysis project Ga0070687, IMG submission 64678) | Switchgrass rhizosphere microbial communities from Kellogg Biological Station, Michigan, USA - KBS S3-3L metaG | ecosystem: Host-associated > Plants > Roots > Rhizosphere ... | reverse complement strand
ATCCGAATTACCCCGTCAGGGACTCAATCATCCTTCCTCAAGGCGTCACGGACGTCAATCAGTTTACGCAGGATGAGGCGGCGCTCGATGCCACACTCGCTGCGAACCTGCAGAATATTGGCTTTGGAGGAGGCAGTTCTCTTGTTCAAGCCCTGCAGCAAGGTGTCGACCCTGGCCGTTTGCCTCCTGGCCTTCAGGGCATCGTTCAGAATGCCGCAGAGACCTTTGGCGGCGTGGGATTGCGGCTTCCAATCGGCCTTACGAGACAGGCTGCAATTCGGAGCTTGATTTCCGATAACACTGACGAGTATACAGGGTCTGTTCCTTCGGGCGTCAACTTTGACAATGGCCCGGACCTCGTCGCGGCGGATCAAATCCAGAACGCGTGGAACTTGGCTGCACAAGCCAATGAAGCTCTTCGCGCAGTAGGCGCTTCGTTCGTGGGCCCCACCCTCTACAACCAGATGGGGCTCGGGGTGAAGTTCGGAGCGGCGGGTGTAGGTATCGGGTTCGGTGCGGTCGCGGGGTCTCGCGCGACGTTCGGCGCCTCTCTCATGGGAGGAGCGAGCTTCGGAACGGCGGGATCGAATTCGGCCGTGGGTATCGGCGGCGGCTACGGATTCAGTGGTCGAGTTGGGGCTGGCATCGGATTCGGTGGGGGAGCCAGCTTCGCCGGCGGCTCGGTGGGCTTCAGCTCTCTCCTCTCGAGGCCCGGAACAACAGCTGGCTTCGGGGGAGCTCAGGGAAGTCGCCTTGGTGGGTTGGTGAACCAGCTCAATGCGGCGTCGTTCAAGGATGTTCTCACCCAGAACTTCCAGCAGTCGGTGGCCGCGGGGAGCGGCTTGTTCCAGAACGGGGTCCGCATCGGCGGAAGCCTTACTTCTGGTGTCGGTGTTGTGGGAGGAGTACAAGGGGGATTGATCGCGGGGTCTCTCTTCAATGCGAACCCTCAAACTGCCCTCGGTTCCATTCCCGGAACGGGCAACGGAGCAAACGTGAACGTCGGAGGTTCTCCCTCGGCCTTCGCTTTGGTGAGCGCGCAAGGCAAGCTCACTCCCGACGGCTTCTCTGGGTCCTCATCCTCCTTCGCGCGCTCGTCCTTCTAATGGCTGGAACCGCCCAACAGCTGAAGCTTCGACTCTTCCTCGAAGGAGTCGAGGTCCCCGTCATCGCGGCAAGCGTGCAGACCGCACCGAACTCGCCGGCGGTGGCCTCCATCCAGATCCCACCACTTCCCACGGGAATGGAGTTTCTTCCACGCACGCTGGTGCATCTGTTCTTCCTCGACTTCTACGAGACACAGAGCCCGTTCGTCTCTACGCGCGGTGTGTCCCCGTCGAATGCGAAAAACCAGCAGGACCCCACGGTCTATGAACAGAGTGTAGTAGATACACAGTCTCAAGGACTCGACTTCGACGCCGACAATTTCATGAAGCAGCGATACAAGCTCCTCTTCGGGGGAGAGGTACGTGGCTTCACGTGGTCGAAGAGTGATCGCAGCCGATCCATGATTCTCCAGTGTCTCGACTGGAGCAACTACTGGGACTACGCCTACCAGTGGAACAACACGGATCTCTTCGGGCCCGGCATCAAGGCCATGTTCTCCGGGGGTGCAACCAACCTGTTCACCGACTTCCTCGAGGAAGAGGGGCAGGCCATCATCCGCATCATCCAGCAACCCAGCGTGCAGTACCCGAAGCTGAAGGGTCTCCTCGGAGGATTGATTCATCTCATCGAGGCCATCGGCGGGAGCTACTACTATCCGAAGAAGTTCTCTGGGCAGAACCTGTTCTTCTCTCTCGCCGAGCTCCGGTTGCACATCACCCAGCTCGTGACGGCCTACGAGAAGGATCCTACGGCAAGCCGTCTGCTCAATGCGGATGGGTACGACGGACTCTTCGGAAGGACGCTTGGTGGACTCGGTCAGCAGGTCTCGATTCGTCAGGCCATCAATGCGTTGATGGGTGTGATCTTCCACGAGACCTACGCCATCCCGACCCCGCTCTACGTGCCCGGAACCGGGGGGAGTGTATCGGGCTCTGTCCGGAAACCGATTGCAAACGACCCCCGCTACAAGAACATCCCCGACACCTGCAACCAAGTTCTTGGGGTGATCACGGACATCAAGGAGTCCCTCACCACGGCTTCTGTTCTGTCCTCGGGGAACAATCCGTCTCAGCTCAAGATCTCCCTGACGGAGCGCTTCCACCTGATGGAGTACTCCCTCAAGACCATCATCCTCACGGCGACGGACAAAGCGATCCAACCCGTGAAGGGGTTCCTGAGCTCCGCGCAGAGGGCCATCGGTCAGGCGAAGACGATTGCCCAGAAGTGGAGACCGGGAGCGGACGCCAAAACCGTGAGCTCCATCACTGCCCCCCTTGACGATGCCGCTGCGAACCTCAAGAGGGCGGCGGAGTTCGAGACTGTGCAGAGCTCTGGAACCAAAGGTATCCCCGCCCGCCTGAATCAGCAGATCTTCAGGCCGGATGTCTGGTTCAGCGCTCCTCCACGCTGCAATGTTCTGTTCCCCGAGCACTACAACTCGATCAACTACGCGCGTGACTTCCTCGCCGAGCCCACGCGCTTCCTTCTGAAGACCAACGACGAGTTCTTCGGAGAGGATGAGCTCTTCGATCAGTTCTACTTTGCCCCGAAGTCGTTCACGGTGAAGGCCCAGAAGCGCACGCTCAATGCGATGCTCTCGAACGACCTTCTCGATCACGAGCTCTTCACAGGCATCCTGCCGGTGTTCGAGAAGATGGGGGAGCTCAACATCTTCGCGGCCCGCTCAGGGACTATGAACGGGAAGGTTCCCAAGATCGGCCTTGCGCAGAGGTCGACGAACTTCCTCTACTTCAAGTACCGCTTCGCCGCGCGTCAGATGACGGTCAATGGACGCTTCAATCCGTACGTTGTACCTGGCTTCCCTGGCCTGGTCATCGACGCATGGATCGACGCGCAGAGCCTCTCCGATCGCCAGCAGCTGATCAACAAGTTCGGTGGCGTGAACACGGACATCAACAAGCTGCTAGGGGCTCACTTCCTCGGGAACTTCACCGAGGTTGAACACGTCGTAGATCAGACCGGCGGCAAGACGAACATCGTCATGTCCTACGCGCGCTCTCCATCGGAGGGGGTCGAGTTCCTGGGAGCGACGAGGGACGATCAGCGTGTGCAGAAGAGGTTCGGGGAGGATGCTCTTCGAACAACGGACGTCGCCTCTCTCAACCCGCCCAAGATCTTGTCCCTCGGCCCGAACTATGGGCAGATCACGCAGGTTCAAGAGGTCACCGCGGAGTACCGAGGAACGAAGGACGGGCAGGGACCTCTTCTCCCACTCTTCGATGGTCCTCGTCGGGATGGGACAGGAGAATCGAGTATCAAGGTTCCCGTTGGCATCATCATCACTGCGCTTGATTACGGGCCCGGCGTGGCCAAGCTCGTTGGAGATCCAGATGCGCAGCTCATGTTCCGTGCGTTCCGTCTCTCGGAGCAGGTGCCGAGGTACCGTCAGGAGACGGTAGATCTGCCCGCCGAAGAGTACATCCGCCCGGGATGGTACGGGGACATCTGGCACCCCGCGCTCATCGGGCAGGCCTACCAGCAGTTCTTCCAGACCGGGGCAATCACCGACCAACAACAGGTGGCTGATGCGAATGGAGCTTCTGTCGGCGTTCCTTTCCAAGAGGCGGAAGATGCTTTGGCGGCGGCAGCGCAGGGGGTGACCTTCGACGACCCTCGCGTTCAGGCGCCGGCGCTCCTCACGCTCGACAAGAACTCCAGCATCGAAGCAGCCGTGGGCTTCCTCACGCAGACGTACTCCTACGTGAAGCTCGCGGGGAACATTGACGTCGACGAGTTCGTCCGCTCGTACGTGTGGCGCCCCATCGCCTCGATGATCGACATGTTCGGCACGCAGGACCTTCAGCTCTCTGCCGATGGCCATACCGTCATCCAAGGCATTGAAGGGTTCCATTCCCGTGCCTTCGGTCCCTACGAGGACTTGTTCGGCCTGGTGACTCCTGACTTGGATTCCATCCTTGGGATCAAGAGGGGGAGCACCGTGGCTCAGCGAGCGGACGTTCGAAAGAGGCGGCAGGACATTGTGAAGCAATATGTTGCAGCCCTTCAGTTCGCGAGGGCGATCCTCGGCTGACTTCCGATACGTTGCCTCTGGGTGATACTGTTTTCACGTGGACTTGGAGCAGATCAGCCGCGCCGCCTTCCTCGACGAGCTCGAGAAGATCGCCGTCTCTCGCGAGAGGCTTCGGGTCGTTGCTCCCGATCGAAGGGGCACTCGACCCATCTCCGTCGACAACTTCCTGAAGAAGGAAAAGGACGGAACGCTCTACAAGGAGACGGGATCGAAGAACAAGGTCGCCGGCTACTTCGAGTACGCACTTCAGAAGAAGGCCGCGGATTGGGCAACGACTCCGGTGGAAGTCGAAGCAGGGCCCGTCGATCCGAATGCAGCCCGACGACTTCGTCGCAAGGGTGACGTCCCGTCCGTGGAAGACCCCGATGCGATCAATCGCTTTGATGGTCGAGAGAACGCCACAACGACGACGGGAGCGGGAAGTACGTTCAACAACATCGGAGCAGCAGGAAACTCCGCCGGAGGCACGTGATGAGTCTGGAAAAAGTAGCGGCTGCTGGGTTCCTCGACGAGCTCCAGAAGATCTTCGAAGGCATGCAGGTAGGTGATCGAGAGAAGATCGCCTCAGCCTTCCACGATCAAGCTCTCGGCAATGTCTCATTCGAACAGGTCGCAGAGTTCTTGAAGGAGGCTGGATTCTTCGATCGCATCCGGAGCTTCGTCGGAGGCGGCAACGAGAACGGCATCCCGATGAACTCCCTCGCCTCCCAGTTCTCGGACTCGAACCCCCTCACGGGAATGGGTTCGAGCCTCGCGAACTCGGCGCGCTCAGCCGGCGGGGCGATCGCCAACAAGTTCCAGGGCGCCGCCGGCGCGGTCGGCAACTTCCTCCGCGGCGGAACGAATGCGCAAGGGATCCCGATGCACGGTCTCGGCTCCCAGATGGCCGAGTCCAACCCCCTCAGTGGCATGGGCTCGAGCTTGGCCGGAAGCGCGCGGGCCGCCGGCGGAGCGATCGCCGGGAAGCTCCAGGGCGCCGCCAACGCCGTGGGAGGAGTACTCCGCGGTGGAACCAATGCCCAGGGCATTCCGATGCAGGGCCTCGGTCAGATGATGGCCTCGAGCAATCCGTTCCACGGCATGGGCTCGAGCCTCGCGCAAAACGTCCCGAGCGCCGCGCGCGCGATGGCAGGCGGAGCAGGCCGATTGATGGGTGGGGCAATGCGCCCGGTCCTGGCGCACTAACTCCTTGAGGGAACCATGTTCAGTCTCCAATTGATTCATGGGTTTAGGGACGAGTTCATGAAAATCGGCGCTCCGATGCCCCAGTTCATCGGAGGCCAATCCCTGCTCCACGGCGCCGCGATGCCCCCGCGAGCGTCTCAGGTGGCCATGCCGCCGGCGCGCCCGACCCCGCCGCCGCTCCCCGCGCGCGCCGCGCGTCCACCGACCGGTGGGTCGAGCAACGAGGGCTTCGCGGCTCTCATGCAGGGCGCGCGCGGTGCCGGGAACCCATTCGGAGGAATGAAGCTCGCTGGGTTCGGTGCCTCCACGATGCTCCCCCCTGCCTCCCCCGCGGCGATGGCGCACCCGTTTCTCGGAGCGGTCGGTAGGGAGAACCTCGCTCCGCGCGCGCCCGCGAACATTCCGAGCGACGCCGCCGCGCTTGCTCGGATCTCTCCCGGTTCCCCACGCGCGCCGGCTCCCTCAGGGATGCACCCTGCTGGAGCGACCATGCCGGCTCCGGGAAGCGAGCGGTCCATGTCCCTTGCCGCAACGATGCGTCCACGTTTGAAGGTCGCCGCTGATCTCACGCCGGCCGCGCGTGCTGATCTGCCCAAGAAGGACTTCGCCGTCTCCGCCGGCAAGTCGAACACTGGCGAGCGCGCGTACCCCATTCCCGATCGACAGCACGCGAAGAGCGCGCTCGGCTTCGCCAAGATGCACGGTGACAGCGCCGATCTGGAGCGCGTGCGCGCGAAGGTCCGCGCGAAGTTCCCCGACATGCTCAAGAAGGAGGCCGCCGTGATGGAGGCCATCCGAGGGGCGGTGGGCAAGCCGGGAGTCGCCAACCACCTCACCGAGCTCGCGGGATTGGGCATCCTGGCGGCGCCCGCCGTCGACGAGCTCCAGGCGCACACGCGCGCGGGGCTCTCGGGGCAATACAGCAAGGAGGGGGTGAAGGAACGCGAGCTCCTCCCGCATGTCGCTACACCTCTCGCGGAGGCGACTGGCCTTGGTGTCCTCATGGCTCCCGAGGCGAAGCACCTGCTCGGGAAACTTCGGGGTGCTGGAGAGGGGCTCGTCGCGTGAACTTCCGGGCTACGCTCGACGAGCTCGTGAAGCTGGGCGCCGTCAGTGATACACAGGCTGAGGCTGCGCTCGAGCGGCTGGATTCGCTCGAGAAGAACAGGCCCACGGCTGGACAGATGCTTGGTTACGGTGCCCTCGGAACGGGTGCCGGTGTTGCTTCGAAGGCTCTCGGTACCTTGGTGGAGCACGGGGGCGCTCCGTCATTCGCCGGGCGACTCGCGCCGCGCGCGTTGCTCGCTGCGGGAGTGACGGGGGGTTTGATGGCCGGTGCAACGCCGGCGATCCGCGCGGGGCTCGATCGGCATCGGGAGATCGGCACCCTCAAGAAGTTCTTGGCGGAGCCCCCTCCTGCGATCGGCCCCGCCGGCGTGGATACGTCTCCCGAGGTCCCTCCCAAGACGGAGATCTGACCATGCCCGCTTGGATCCACGATCGCGCGGACCACATTCGTGCGAAGAACCCGTCGATGCCCGAGAGCGAGGCCTTCGCAATCGCGACGCAACAGTCGCACGCCCTCGGCAAGAGCCCGAAAGGGTATGGCACCGCCAAGGGACGCGCGACCGCCAAGCACAAGTACAAGACTCCGGAGGACGATGTGAAGACCGCAATGGCTCCGGGGCTCATGTCCTCCCTCAAAGGCGTTGCAGGTTCGGGTCCCGCCCTCCGTGGGCAGCTCACCAACGTCGGTCAGAAGCTCACAGGAAGCGCGGCTGGGCAGGTCTCTTCGATGGCGCGCAAAGGAACGCTTCTTCAGAACGCGCCGGCGCCGCGCGCCATGATCCGACCGCTCGCGATTGAGGCCGACCCGTTCGCGAAGGCGGCCATGATCAACGCCTTCTTCGATGAGTTCATGAAGATCGCCGCCGAGAAGGACTCGGGGATCATGGACTCGATCAAGGGCGCACTCACCACCCCCATTCCGGGCACGCCCGAGCTTTTCGGCGGAGCGAAGGGGGCGATCGAGAAGGCCACGCGCGGGGGCGCGGCGGGCAAGGGCCCCTCCGCTGGGTTCCTCCGGTTCCAGCAGCAGCTCCACAAGAACGCCGGGATGTGGGATCGAATGACGGGCGCCCTGAGCGCGGTCAATCGCGGCGGGAGCTTCGTGGGTGGAGGCGGTGGGGCAGCAAGCCCCGGCTTCCAGGCCTTCCAGCAGCAAGGCGCGGCGCGCGCGCCGGCGATGGCACCTCCAGCTCCCCAGCCGAGCGCGCCGCGCGCGCTGCCGCCGATGAACCAGCCTCTGAATCCCGGGGGGATGAACATGCTCTTCGCCGCCAAGCCACGAGGTGGTTTCTCGCCGGCGCCCGTGGGGATGCGGTGACCTCCGCGCTGCAGCTTCGGTGCATGCTCGCGATCGAGCGCGTGAAGACCGCGTTCGCGACGAACGCCTTCTCTGGACCGATGAACCCGAACATCCAGTCGGGAGCCAGCTACCTGCCTCCGGGCAAGGTGCCATCGCTGCGCGCGCCGATCGAGAAGACTGCCCTGATCGAGCGGTTGGTTCGTCTTGGGGCGACCGACATTCCCGGAACGCCGCGCCTGATGATGAAGCAGCGGTCCCCTGAGGAGCTCGCGGCGCTTCAGCATGGAGTGTCCGACGCCTTCAAGAAGTACGAGGACCCGGCGAAGGCCGCGGTTGGTCGTTTGATCGGCAAGGTCCCGCACGAGGGCACCCAGAAGGTGCTGCGCGCCGGCGCGCATGCGCTGATCGAGCATCCTGAGACCATTCCGATGCAGGCGGTCCCGCTCCCCGGGCTCACGCCGGCGTGGATCGGCGCGAAGAGGGGGCTCGAGAAGGTCATCGACCGTGTCTCACCTCTACCTACGAAAATCGCCGCCGGCGCGCCAACGCGCGGGGGATTTTTCATGGCGTCGGACATACCACCGTTCCGAGCGCCGTCGTTGAAGGCGCCGCTCGAGAAGGCGGGGGACATGCTCCCCGACTACGTCACGTACAACCAAGGGGACTTCGCGCCGGCGAAGCTCGTGGGCAAGTCGAAGACGTCGGCGGGTCAGAACGAGACCATCGACGAGAACGTTCGAGGCTCCAGTCCTGAGGATTTCAAGAAGGCAGCCGGAACTTCCATTGCCCGCAGACTCGAGCGCCTCTATGAACGGCGTCCTGACCTGCTTCAGGGAAAGACGGCTGGTACTTCTCCCTTCCGTGCGGCACAGACGGCGAAGACCATCGGCACTCCGAAGATCACTCCTCCAGGTCCCTCGATCGCCGACATCGCCAAGCCCAAGGGTGCGGGCTTCGGAACGGGCATCGCAGGAGCCTTCAAGGCGAACACGGGTATTGGTGGAACCGCTCCGGTGAGCCTCAAGTCGAATCCGGGAGCCCCGCGGTAATCTCGCACGCAGCGTGGAATAAGATCCTTGGAGGCAGATGCCTTCGAGGAGTCTGCGCATGCCCTGCCCGATTATCGGTTCTTTCACCTCGCTCGTTCTGACAGATCACGAGAGTCGCTCTTCTTTCCTCAGAGTGGACTTGCTGACGAACCTCGAAGAGGTTCTCGCGAGGAGTCAGCAGGAGTACCCCACGAAAGAGTGTTTGCTCAGACGTGCACTGCGCGCGTTCGAGCTCGGCTACGTGGCCGTGTACACCGAGGACTTGTCCTTGCTGTTGAAGTTGCCCGATGTACGGGCATCCTTCGAAACTCTTCCACTCATGATGACCGCCCTTCTTCAAACACAGGAGGACGTCATCGTCTCTACGATGGAATCGAGCATGATCGATGAGAAGAGGGCGGCGAGGAAGCAGCTTGCCCTCACGAAGATCGAGCGCACCAAGTTGGGCTCTGGAGTACTTCTGACCGGGGGACAGTGGCTCCTTGAGAGAGCTCATCTTGTATCGCCCTCGGAGTTCGAGCTGATGGGAGCCGTACTTCGAGACGTGTCCAAACATATGACCGTGGGTCTCACCACTCAGGTCAAATACGCGGAGGAGTTGTTGCGCACATGAAAGAACCCAACCTGCCTGGAGTCACGCTCTTCCACATCGGTTCTCGTCGTTACCAAGTTGGGGGCAAGGCGAAGGTCTCGCTATCTATCGAGGGGACCATCGAAGATGAGCCGACTTGGATCGAGGTCGAGAAGATGTTCATCAACGGCTTCCGCGTCTACACGCAGGAGGACTTCAAGGGAGAGCTCGTGAATGTCTTTCGGATGGAGGTCTCTCAGCTCGAACGGCGCGTGGAGGCGGCCGAGGCTGAGGCCAAGCGTCTTGAGCGGGAGAACCAGTTACTCAGGGACGAACTTCAAGAGAAGACGGGAGTACTCGATGGATTCGCGAAAAGCCTCCGAGGCTAAGCCATTCAGCTTCTTCATGCCGTCACATCGGCACTCACTCCCTCAGCTTCCGGCGGGGAAGTGGCACGTGGAGTCGGACGGTCTCGACGAGTACGAGATCCTCGATGAGAAGGGGAACGTACTTGCTTCCTTTGAGGAGGGTAACTTCGAGAGCCGAGAGCACATGCTGGCCATGATTCAGTGCACGCTCTTGATCCCTCAGTTTGTGCCGGCCATCTATACGGCGATGCACGCACTCCGAGACAACGTGGAGGATGACCAGACGGCGGAGACAGTAGCCATCCGGCTCTCGAACCTGCTCCGTGATTGCTACTCTTCCCCGAAGGAGTGATGTACTCTTTCTACATGAGCACTCCGTCGCACGAAGAGTTGTCCCGTCGCATGAAGCTGGCTGCGGAGAACCTCCGCAACGACACGAACGGTGGTCTTGCCACGAACGACCGGATCATTCCGGGGAAGCTACAGGTTCGTGAAGATCCCCCTGGGCGTGAAGCACGGCCCGCAGCTCCTGGGCTGAACTACGCGGGGGACTACGGAACGGGAACGGAGCGCGAGGCGATCGATACCCGCAAGGGTGTCTTGGATCGCGTCTTCGAGAACATGGCGGCGATGAGGTCCGCTGATCGAGCTGTCATCTCTCAGAACTTCGACCACGGATCGAGTGGGGACTACGAGTCTCACTCGGCGCTGCTCGGAAAGTCGAAGACGGCGGAGGCAGTACATGACGAGGGATCTCTCACAGACCGCGTTCGTGCCGTTGCCGGACGTCGGTAGAACCGACCAAGAGATCGTGGACGGGATGGAAGAGGCTCTCCTTCTTGAAGGAGGGCCTTTCTCATATGAGCCAGTAATTGTGGGTGTTGATTATGGAACGAGCTCCCACAGCGCTGTTGCCTACGTACAAATGGTCCAACCTCTCGAATACATCGTTCTACATTTCGTAGTTCAATGAATCCTAGAGATGAAGACGACCGCTTGGTGCAGTTGGTGGAGGACCGCTTGCGCGGGAATCCACTTCACACGCAGCCGATCATCCACGATCGCCTTCGGAAGAGTGGGATCGATGCCGTCATCCGTGTTCTAGGTCTATCCGTGGGCTTGGATAAACTACTTGATGCATCGGTGATGGAGTCCCTTCGGAAGGAGTTCGAGAACGAGGCTTCCTCCATTCTAGAGGCGAACTGGCTGGTGAAGATCGTTCCTCCGACCCTGCATGGGACGAAGGAGATCTTACTGGAGCTCCATCCGGACAATCCGGAGATCACAGACGTGTTGCAGATCAGACTAAGTTTCTCCCTCTCTCTTTGAGGAGATCGAATGGAAACCAAGAATCCGGCAGAGGAGTACTTCACCGCGAAGGAGGCTGCGAAGGAGGATAGGAAAAAGAAGGAACTCGACCTCTGGCATCACTGGAAGAACAATGGGATGCAGCCGCAGCATCTCGAACCCCTCCTGACTATGTACGGAGGAACCATCGCGCAGAAGGTGAAGCTCTGGAAGGCTCCTCGTGTTCCGGAGGCTGCCTTCAAGCTGAAGCTCCACGAGCACATGGTGGATGCCTTCAAGACCTACGATCCGAATCGCGGCGCGGCGCTCAACACTTGGGTGGAAGGCCGCCTCCAGAAGGCGAAGCGGTTCAATGCTCGCCACCAGAACATCGCGTACATCCCCGAGGGGCAGATCGAGCACATCACCCCGATCAACAAGGCGATCGATCACCTCACCGAGGAGCTGGGCCGAGAGCCCACGAACGCAGAGATCTCTGAGCACCTCAACATGCAGCCCGGTGTTCGGTCTCCGCTCACCGCGAAGAGGGTCGAGACCATTCGTCAGGCGCAGCGGAAGGACATTCCGAGCTCGGCGTTCGAGAGTGATCCCACCCCGAAGGGCACGAACTTCGAGGAGAGTCAGATCGAGGTGGCCTCGCAGGTCCTCCCGAGCTTGTTCCCGGGCAAGCCGGAGTTCCACTCTCTCTTCAACCACATCTACGGAACGAACGGTCACGAGAAGATCACGTCAACGACCGAGCTGGCGAAGAAGCTGGGCAAGAACCAGCAGCAGATCGCCAGGATGAAGACGACGCTGGGCAACACCCTGGCGTCGAGCATGGGTCTTCGTCCGGAGGAAGAGGACTGAACGAAGGGAGCTCTGGCTCCCTTCTTTTAGCAATCGTACCTCGATCTCGGGATAACCATCCCGCGGAGGTACGCATGACGACCAAAATCAGCGTCGATTTGTACGATGTCGCCCAGAAGAAGGCGGACAATCGGTTCATCATCGGGAACAGCCAGAAGAACGCCATCCTCGATCGCGTGGCGAGCACGGTCATCCGGGACAAACTCGTCGCCCCGGGCGCCATGACCTTCATCCCCTCGCACAAGTTGGAGGGGGCCAACTCCACGGCCGATTCAGAGCTCCGTCTCCAGTACGGGCAGAAGGAGATCGTGAGGGTTCATCGGCATGCCCTCGGGCAGCTGGCGGGGAAGGTCGAGCTTCCCATGAACTTCGTGAACCGCCTGCGCTCGTCAGGGGACGATTGGAGGATGAGCCTCCTGGTCCACAACCTCAACGAGCTCTTTCACAACTGGGCGTTCGCCGGCGAGAGCCCGCGGTTCTTACACCGCATCGTGAGCGACGAGCTCCGCGGGTTCCTCACGCGCCGCTTCAACAGGCACCTGGCCTCTCTTCCGATGCTGCGCGCGTTCATCGAGTCCTACGAGAAGGCTGGTGCGAAGCCAACGGAGTCCATGGGGAGTGACGTTCGGGTCTCCCTCAAGGCCTTCCTCCCTGAAGTCTTCGAGGCCTACCCGGGGCAGTACATCTGCGTCGGGGTTGAATGGTCCAACAGTGACTTTGGGGCGGGGAAGCTCTGCATCGCCCAAACGATCTGGGATCCGATGAGGGACACGCGCGCGGTCATGGACGAGCCCATCAGCCGCGTCCATCTTGGCTCTGTCATCGAGGAGAGCGACATCGAGATGAGCGACGAGACCATGGCGAAGGAGGTGGAAGTACAAGCCGCGGCCATCCACGACGCCGTGAAACAGTACCTCAGCGAGGAGCACATCGAGAGGATGCTGCGCGCGGTGAAGGTTGCACACGAAGAAGAGATCCCCCTGTCCAAGTTGAAGGGACAGTGGGCTCGCATCCTCCTGAAGAAGGAGCTCGAGTCTGTCGAGACCTTCCTCTCTTCTTCCGACGTCATCGATCTCCCCCCACCCGGAAAGAACATCCACGGCGAGCCGATTCCAACGCGCTGGTGGGCGGCGGCGGTCGTATCCCACCTCGCGGACAAGTGCGACGACGAGTCGCGTCGTGCCGAGCTCCAACGTGAGGCTGGGCGCATGGTCTCTGAGGCGAAGGCAGGGGAATAGATGGACCCGGACGCGAATCTGAGGGAGCAGATCGAGCTGGCGAAGTTCCTGGTGGAGGCCAATCACTGTGGGAGCGACTTCCTGAACAACGCCGAGCGCCTCGGGGAGCTTGTCCTAGCCCTTGATGAGTGGATCAAGGGGGGTGGGTTCCTCCCCAAGGCCTGGCAGAAGAATCCTTCCAAGAGCACATAGAGCTGGTACAGTCCAGCTTTATGGCCTCCGTCGCCGAGAGAAACGCGCGCCTCGATGCATTGGTGGCGGCGACAACCTCGTGGGCGCAGAAGCGCCAGGACGAGATCACTCAACGAGTCGCGACGAGCAAGAAGATTCTCCGAGGCCGCACCGGCAGCGAGCGTCTGGCGCAATCAAGCGTTCAGGCGTCCGCTGACGTGGTGGCCACGGAGATCGACGATTTCCTCCTTACGTAGCAGAGGATCACGATGTCTCGGGAAAAGGATTCTTGGTTGGCCGAGAAGCGCCTTGAGCAAGAAAGAGACGGAGATCACATGGAAGAGATGAACAACGGCGCCACCGTGACGCCTACTCCCGAACCGCCCATCAAGCAGAAGAAGATCACGCGTGAGGAGATGTTGGAGATCGAGAATCTCACTCTCCGAACGCAGAACATCGCTCTGCATGAACAGCGCCTCCAGCAGGACATCATCCGAGCGAACGAGGAGCGACGTTCTCTCCAGGAGCAGGTCCGTAAGAAGCGCGACGAGCTCTCGGCCAAGTACGGCGTAGACCTCACGGCTCCTGGGGTGGTGATCACTCCGGACGGGTTCATCCTCGAGGGAGCAGGAAGTAACGTCCCTGGTCAGATGCGCGGATTCGACGCCATCGTCTCCAATCCGGAAGCGAAGAAGGGCTGACCATGACAACGGGGCAGGCTTTGCAGCTCGACATCTTCGTCGACGCCAGCGCCTGGGAGGGGAAGTTCGACTCCCTCGAGGTTTGGCGCTCTCGCAGCACGGCGATGGGGCCCTACGAACCCCTCACGTCCGATACGTGGGCGCCGGCGAGCGTCCCTGAGCCTGCGAACCCGCCCGTCCCGTCACAGACAGGGCCCCTCGTGCCGATCAGTGGGAAGCTTCTCTCCCTGCTCGTCAATGAGAAGACCCCGATCCAGGTCACCTTCTCCGGTCCCGACCCCATCAACTTCGAGACTGCCGCTTCGCAGGTCCAGGGAGGAAGCTCCGGGCTGCTCGTGGCCTTCTCCCTTGCAGGTGTCTTTTATGTGCAGACTACACAGGCTGGGGCCGCAGCCAGCCTTCGTGTGGTCGGTGGTGATGCGGCGGCCATTCTGGGGATGCCTCTCACCGAGCCCGAGGCCTTCGCCTTCGGGACTGACGCCCGCGTCCCTCTCGTCCATGGAACGGTGAACTACCAGTTCACTGACCCGAACGGAGACCGGGAGTACTTCTACAAGACCCGGTTCTTCAATTCTCGCACACGCACGTTCTCGGAGTTCTCCTTCCCGTTCCAGGGTGCATCTGTCGCCGGCGTCGATCTCGTGCACCTTGTTCGGGGCACCATCAACGTGGTGGACATGCAGGGAAACTCGGTCGCGGGTCAATCGATCCTCCTCTACAACCGCTTCAAGGGGGATCAGGTCGAGGGCACCATTGTAGCTGGGGCTCCAGTACATCTTCTCACCGACGACAACGGGCATGCAGAGGTGCTGCTCGTTCGCGGGCTGAAGATCACGATGGCGCTTGCAGGGACCACGCTCGTGCGGGATATCGACGTCCCCTCTGACCAGAGCGTTCAGTCCTTCGACATGCTTGATCCCGCCTACGGTACCGACGACTTGTTCAAGGCCAAGATCCCCAACCTCGACTACGCCGTGCGGAGGACTCTATGAGCTTCGTACCCGTCGACATGTTCTTGAAGGATACTTCTCCGATCAAGAACCCGATCCCCGACGTCGTGGTCAGGGTCTTCTCCGCCGATGGGAAGATGGTCTTCACGCAGACGCTCACCAACGATGACGGCAAAGCGTCGTTCCTCCTTCCCGACCAGGCGACCTATCAAGTCCGCTTCTACAAGTTCGGGCTCTCTCTTCCCAATCCGAAGTACATCGACGTCCTTCCTTCACCCGGCGTCAATTCCTTCGACGTCGCAGCGGAAGTGCTGGAACCCCCGATCCCCTTGGATGTCCGCCTCTGCACGTGCTTCGGGTTCTTTCGGAACCCCGATGGCTCGCCGGCGGATGCCGTGGACATGGCCTTCATCCCCAAGTTCCGCCCGCTCCTCCTCGATGGCAGCGCGATGCTCGTCGAGCGCACCATCATTCGAACGGATGAGCGCGGCTACGCGCAGGTGAACCTGGTCCGTAACGGGCAGTACGACGTCACGGTACAGGGCATGGAGGACATGCAGCGGCGCATCAATGTCCCGGACGCGCCGAACGTGAACCTTCCTGATCTGCTGTTTCCCGTCATCGATCGCATCACTTTTGACCCACCTGGGCCCTACACGCTCAATGTGGGAGATGAGATGCAGCTCACCCCTACTGTTCACACGACGGATGGGAACACGACGGACACGTACGACGTCATTTGGGGGACCAGCGATGCGAACGTGCTAGGTGTTTTGTTGGCAGGCGGGATCATCACAATCCGCGGTGGGTCTCCTGGAACTGGGTATGTCACGGGGACTCGTGCAGATCAGACCATCGTTCGGATTCCTGATTCTCCGATCGTAGGCGTTCCTCTCCCCGTGGTGGTGCAGTGAATACTCCCATGGCCTCTCCTCGCTCCTTCCGGCGCACGCTTCGGGCTGCCCATCTGAAGCTTGTGTATTCTACAAGCCGGAGTCCGGAGGAGAATCTCCAGGCGATAGAAGAAGCGATCAAGAGGGTGAGTCTCTCGATCCCCCTTCCCCTTCACATCGTCGAGAAGATCGAAGAGCAGGAAGAGACGGTCGCTCTCGAGATCGATAAGTCGAGCGTTCTGGCGCTCCCACGCAGAGATCGAGATCCTGCGCTGGTGCAGATGGAGATCAAGGGGTGCAAGGCCCTCCTCCTCGAGGTCATTCGTCGCGCGGCCTACGACTGGGTGCTCTATCGGAGCTCGACGCGCATCCTTCACAAGAAGCTGGCCGAGCAGGCGTTCTGCTGGCTCTTCAGGGAGGATGAAGAGCACCAGGACTGGAAGGAACGCGTCGTAACTGGGAAGCACATCACGGCCTTCATCGCGATCTGTTCCGCGCTCGATCTGGATGTCCGAGCAGTTCGTAAGCACATCCAGAAGCTGACTCCGAAGAACGTGATGAGTGTGGGGAGACCTCCGGAGTATCGCCGGCGCGAGCCCGCATCCCATTCAAGTGAGGATGTGACAGTATCTCTCGAGCCTACCGAGCTCGAAGATGAGTGGGCTGGCAACTTCGACGAGTAGGTTGAGATAATCGAATCGAGGGCAGAAGATGCCCTACGCGTTCTATGCGTGATCGCGCGTGGAGTAGTTCTCTTTTTGCGGAGAGGGGAGAGATACCGTCATGCCAACTAATGGCGTTCATCCGTATCAGATGGAGATCGAGTTCGCAGATCAGATCGGATCCTCCCGGAGGCCCTTCCGGTTTGGAGATCATTTCACCTACGCGCTATCCTGGACTGCCGGAGGAAAGCGCGGCATGAGCTCAATACCGATCCGAGTCTCCGTACTCGGAACGCAAGATGATGCATTCTTCTGCCCTCCAGATCTGTTCGTGCGGGCGGCCTTCCGAATGGGTGGAGATCCGGTCTTCGAGCCCCCTCCATTCGCGTGCCCCTGCACCGACGGTCTCCTCATCATCTACACGTTCAAGCGGAACGTGGAGGACAACAGCATCGACATCCACGGCGGTTACATCCTCGTGACGCGACGGGAGCTCGAGGAGCTCCACGCCAACAAACCGATCTGCACATCCTGGCGAAGAGCAGACAAGCCTCTCGACACCGCTACTCTCCTCCGTCAGATGGGCTTCGGAGAAGTACGGCCGAGGATGCTGAACTAGTACGAGGGCGCCCAGAAAAGGCGCCCTTTTTCTTAGCTCATCAACCGCCTGTATCCTGTCCGAACCGAGCGACTGGAAACAGTGACCTCGGTTGGGGGATAAGAGTATCGGAGGTTGTGCATGTCGGAAAAGAAAAAGCCGTGGGCTGTGAAGTCCGTGTTCGGCCGCACCGTCGACGAGTTGGCGTCGCACCTCGAGGACGCCCTCAACAAGTACACCGAAGAGGGGTACTCGATCCGCATGAACGAGATGCACCCTAAAGAAGGGTTCTCCTATCTCGTCATCGCGCACAAGGAGGCCCCTGCTCCTTCTCCGCAGATTCACGTGGTTTCTCTGGGAGACCTGGTTGGATCTCAGGTGCCAGAACCGAAGCCCATCACGGGCAAGTTCCTCGAAGCACTCACCAATGGAATCGCTCCGGGGGACTGGGACTCCGTCGAGCGGAACGCGGTGAAGGTCCTTCCGGACATCGTTGGGAAGTACACCTCGACGGACCTCATCGCGATCGCAGATGACCTGGACGCGCACCTGAAGCTTCATGCTGAGGGTCACGTGGGTGACCCCAACGAGTGTCCTCATCATCGGGTGTTCGCATCCGTCTCGAAGATGCTTCGGGAACGCGTCAACCTGCACATCTCTTGAAGTAGACGAACCAGAAACGTCGATCTCGTGGTCTGCCCACCACAAGGTCGACGTTCTTCTTTGCTTTGAAGAAAGCTCCCGGCACTGCCGCTGGGAGTCCGTCCCCCTTTGGGGTTCATGAAACGCTACGAGAGGAGAATACAATGGCTAGTCCGACCATGGGTGCTCGCATCCGAGCCTCCCGCAACATCCTGAACATCACGCAGATCGAACTCGCGCATCGCATGGGGGACAAGACCTCGAGCGACGTCTCTCGCTGGGAACGCGATGTCGCCACTCCGAGTGAAGACAAGCTGGCGCTTCTTCAGAAGCACCTCTTCACTCCTGCCGATAAGCTCTCGGGGGAGATCGTCCGGGTGGCAGGTGAGGCTGATCTCCCGAACCCGCCGAAGCTCCCGAAGCCTCACACGAAGGAGCAGTTGATTCTGTCCCTCGTCGAGCTCGGGAGGGAGAAGGGGAAGTACAAGACGGTGATGGACCTGCTCCTTGGAGCCAAGGCGCAGGGCTACACGCTCGACACCCTGATGACCCTGATGGCTCAGATCGAGCCGTGACATCGTGATGCCTAACGTGCGCGATGCGCTGTTTTACGAATGGGGATTGCTCATGAAGAAGAGTCATCTGTCCGAGAAGGAGATTCAGCAGTACGAATCCATGGACAGTGCCGAGATCGGCGCTGTCTTCTTCAAGCTCGGCGTCAGCAAGGCCGGGATGCTCTTCTACGCCATGCTCCAGTCGTATCGCATCGCTGCACGTGTGGCGAATGCGGCATGGGGCTACGTCAAGGCGCTCGAGGCGAAGGACGAGTACAACTCCCGGGAGGAGTTCACTAGCCTCGAGCGCGCCCTCAACGACTACTCTCCCGAGAACTTCTCCCCTCATCGGGGGGATGCGGTCTTCGCGGCGGAGTGCTTCGAGGCTTTCTACAACGAGTCGGTTGGGAAGCCCCAGCATGAGGCTGAGGAGATCTTGTTCCGATGGACGGCGAAGCTTCACGAGCTTGCGGCGTCGAAGGGAACCAAGAAGACCTGGACTATTCAGGACGTGGTCAATGAGCAGAGGGAGACGATGTTCTCCTGCATCGTGGCTGGGAACGTGTCCCACCTCGAGAGGAGCGACACGCTCACGCCATTCTGCCCGACGGTCGTGTCCAATGGGTCTAGGATGGTGGCGGCGCCAACCTGCCCTCAGTGCAGGGCCATCGCGGGGATCTGATGAGGATGGGGTTCACGTGTCTCTCTCCGCTACGAGACAAGGTCCTCTTGAAGAGGACCGATGAGGAGATCGTGGCGGAGATGGAGGAGGCTCTTCTTTCCTACGATGTGCTCCTCGAGATCAAGACGGTGGCGGAGCACGTCAGGAGGAACTTCTCCATGGGGTGCATCGTGGATTACTCCGCTCTCGAGTATCGAATGTTGTCGTCCTTGGCTTTCGTTCAGGAAGATCTCAGCAAGGGGATGTACGATGCGTTCTCTCGTCACTGCGTTGAATCTTGTGCTTCCCGAAGGGATCGACGAGCCGAGCGACGACGATATTGTCCGGATGGTGGAGAGGGAGCTTTCCAAGGTCTCCATCGAGGAGACGGCCCGAAAGATCCGAGATCTCGTCAACTCCTCCAAGATTCCGTTCATGACGACGATACAGGGCGCGCAGCCGGGCTACTTGCATCGGTACTCGGCGAAGGATGCCGAGCTTTCTGCCAAGTTCCTAAAAGCCCAACTGGAAGATCCTATCTGCTGCCGGATGCTAAAGCAGCGTGGCGTCCGTCCCGTCATGATGGTTCATGACGAGATGTACCTCGATCTTGAGATGACTCAGGATCAATTGAAAAAGAAGAGGGAGGACTATCTGAAATGAAGGAGCTCAGAAGTCCTCTCATCAAGCACCCGTTTGGTCCATGGTCTCCGTGGTCTGGGATCATGGTGCTGACGGGAACCATCGGTTCCGGCAAGTCCAGGATGGCTGCGGCCTACGCGATCGAGGCCCTGCTCCAGCACCACGTGACGTTTCTCACCAGTGAGCTCCCAGGAGATAGACTTCGTCATACGATCATGGAGAAAGCGTATGAGAAGGGGATCTCCGTAGAGAGAAGGCTCGTTGTTCATAACGTGGGAGGGACCTTGGAGAAGGTCCTGAATTCGGCGTTGTCGTTCGCTCGACATGCCGATCTTCTCATCATCGACCAGCTTGGGATGAAGCGGGAATCGATCGAGAGAACGATGGTCTCTCTTCGTGAGATCGAGAGGGCCTACGCGACCTCGATCATCATCACAGTTCCTGGAAGGGACATGATGCTGGCACCGGATCATGATCAACCATCTCTTCCATATCCTGCCCCCGCGAATCCATCCTTCTCACATTATGCAGACATCGTGATGGCCGTTCGTAGGAGCAAGGTGTTCGCGTCATCCGCGGGCCTGAATGACAATGAGGTTGTGGACATGATGGAGAGGGCCATGAACGGAGATCGATACACAGATCTCCTCTGCACGAAGAATCGAGAGCACCATCTGAGCGTGGGGGGTGGCGCTGTCGTGGACTTGAGGAACATGATCCAGATCCGAGAGATCAAGTAATCGGAGGATTCGATGCCGACGTTTCGCCAGAGAGCAAGTCAGTACAACCAGCGCATCACGGCTCCTGCTCCTCCGAAGATGACCGTTGATGAGGACATGGAGCAGATCCTTCAGGGAGGGTGGATCATCCCGGAAGGAGCCCACTACCAGTACCGCTTCTTCTCCGTGGAGGAGGCCGCCTCTCGGACCCCGGTGAAGGTCATTCGGGAGGCGGACCTCTCTCCTGACCAGCTCGAGGTCTACGGAAAGCTGGTGCAGTGGTACGCGAACGATGCGAGTTCCCGTCAGTTCCTCCGTCTAGGAGGTCTGGCGGGTACGGGCAAGAGCACTCTCGTGAGCGTTTTTGCTAGGGAGCATCACTCGGACAAGATCGCGTTCTGCTCCTTCACGGGCAAGGCCGCGAACGTCCTCAAGGCCAAGCTGCGTGACGCCGGCATCCGAGATCCGGCGTTCGTGGGGACCATCCACCGGATGATGTACACCACGGAGACCGCCCCGGACGGGACCGTGCACTGGCAGCGTCGCGGGTTCCTCGACTACGACCTGATCGTCGTAGATGAGGCCTCGATGGTCCAGGAGGTCATCTTCAACGACATGCTGAGCTACGGCATCCCGATCTTAGCGATCGGCGACCACGGGCAGCTCTCCCCCATCGAGGGCGAGTTCAACCTGATGAAGGATCCTGACCTCCGGCTCGAGAAGATCCACCGCCAGGCTGAGGGGAGCCCGATCATTGCCCTCGCTTCGTACATTCGCCAGGAAGGCGAGCTCCCCGATCGATACCCGAACAACGAGTTCGTCTCCTTCGTCCACCCGAACCAGATGCGGCGTGGTCTCGAGGAGCTCTACCACCAGGACCTAGATCCCCAGGCCCTCTCGGACATCGCGATCCTCTCATACACGAACAGCAAGCGCCGCATGGCCAACAACCTCGTGCGCGAGCTTCGCTGGGGCGTGAAGGAGGACGATCCTCCGCGCGAGGGGGACCTCTTTATCTGCCTCAGGAACCGCGGGTCTCACCTGTTCAACGGCATGCGCGCTCGAGCGATCAAGGTGCAGGCCCACGGAGAGTTCTGGTTCTGGTCGCACTCCGTGTTCGATTCCGATGACATGGAGATCAAGGGCCTCTTGTTCCGACCGCAGATCAATCGGAACACGACGTTCGCTTACTTCCACGAGGTGAAGGACTTCGGCTTCCCTGAGCGTGGGTGGTCGAAAGAAGTAGGGCTCCTCTTCGACTACGGCTACTGCCTCACCGTTCACAAGAGTCAGGGGTCGAGCTTCAAGAACGTGTTCATGCTGTACGAGAGGCCGAACATGGTCGATCGAGACGAGTTCCGTCGCTGGCTCTACACCGCGGTGACGAGGAGCTCCGAGAAGCTCTCAATCGTCATCCGGTAGCGGAATAAGAACCTCGAAGGAGGTTCTGATGACTCAGAGCGTAACGAATCCTGGCTACGACGAGCACGGTCGTCACCCGTGGGACGACTTCTTCATCGCGAACGATGATGGAACGTTCACGTGTGGCCCGTGCATCCCCGACGGCATCGATCCGGGGGATGAAGAAGTAGAAGTCTGGGAAGTAGGCGGCCATGGCTGGCTCGGGCCGGTGGTCTGCCACGTCTGCAAGTTGAGCATCGAGGTCTATCTTGATGGGGAGGAGGATAGACCAATGGACCAGTACCCGGAGAGAGAAATGACCAAGGAATTGTTCGAAGAAGAGCTGAATCGCATCAAGTCGTCGTTCCCGTTCAAGAACATGCTCGAGCACAGCGAGACCTTGAAGAAGAAGGCCGACGCGGACCTCCACAAGGTGCTCGTCGTCTATCATGCGTTCCACACGGCCTGCTCGAAGGACCTGATCGATAACCCGCTCGTCATCGGCGGGTACATCGAACGGGCCCTCGTGGAGGAGTACGCCATTCCCTCTATGGTCGAGAATGCTCGACAGAACTGGGGGAAGCGATGACGAAGTACTGTCCGTGAGGGATTACTCTTCGGAGGAGCTCTCTCAGGGTCACTACCCCGATCCAGAATGCGACTGTCTCGGCTGCACATTGGCGCATGAACAGAAAGAAGAAGCCATGGCTCCTGGAGATCGCGCAGTAGACATGATGATCGATGCGTGGACGAAGCAGCAGGAGGAAGAGGGGCATCTGATTCGGATCCCCTTCCCCTGCAAGGACTGCGGTTCCAACTGCGGACAGTGCAGTACCAGGTTCCCCTCCGGCTACGGCCTGGTCTCCAAGGAGATCGTGGAGGA
>Ga0070687_100000154_pt1 | contig 23905 bp, 27 predicted proteins | sample KBSS33LmetaG_FD_64678 | JGI IMG/M metagenome (GOLD analysis project Ga0070687, IMG submission 64678) | Switchgrass rhizosphere microbial communities from Kellogg Biological Station, Michigan, USA - KBS S3-3L metaG | ecosystem: Host-associated > Plants > Roots > Rhizosphere ... | reverse complement strand
CGGGGGAGTCGAGACACACGATACGCAACCTGATCCGCCGCCCCCGCCGCCTTCCTGAATCAGTTGCAGCAACGCCAGTTCAAGCAACTGCTGTTGGCCGGGAGCTTGACAGGCCATGCAACCGCCTTCAGCCAGCAATGTAGCCACGTCAGCCACAGCGGTATTCCCATCTGCTATCCGGGCCAGCAACGCCAGCCGGATCAGGCTCCACATCCCCGGCGTGACGCAATTGAAACAATTCGCCGCTTCCATCAAGGTTGTAACCGTGACAGCCATTCATCAAACCAGTTGCGTTAGTAACCCAAGTTCCAGCACTTCCTGTTCTCCGGGCGGCAGGCACGCATAACAAGAGCCTTCCGACAGGAGCGTAGTCACTGAAACATCTGGGCTTTGTCCTGACGCCAATCGCGCCAACATGGCCAATCGAGCAATGGCCTGTTCCCCGGCAGTCAGGCAGGCGAAACAACCGCCATTGTTCAGGAGGGTTGCAATATCCGTTGTCATAACATCGGCTTGAACGAGTTGCTGAATCAGGGAGAGCCGCAAGACGTTGCGCGTCCCTGTTGGCAGACAGGCAAAACAACCACCGCTGTTAAGCAGGGCGGCAACATCAGCCATTTATGAATTCCTTTTGTTGTTGATTTCAAAGCAAGAGCGCTCAATAATTTCGCAATGAGCGCCGGTTACAGCCGGACGCCCATCGCTAAACAGAACAATGTCATTGTCATCGTTATGCCTACAAAACTCTCGGTCATCGGATGCACCTTTGGAAAGCTTAAAATAATCAGCGAACACACTCCGTTTATAGGTAAAAACAAAATTCCAAAGAGGCAAATGGTGTGCCTCTGCGAGTGTGGAAATCAAAAGATAATCCGTCTCGCAAGTCTGACTTTCGGCAGAACTAAATCCTGTGGTTGCATAAGAAAAGAGGTCAATGATCGTGTTTTTCTCAAACACGGAAACGCTCGAAGCGGAGCGGTCACTCAAATCTTCAAAATTTGGAACAGCATGATTTATAGGTGTGAAAATCCTAAAAGCAAAGACTTCCAAAATTATGGAGGGAGGGGCATTGGGGTGTGTCCTCAATGGCATTCCTTTCAGCAATTCTTGAACGATGTAGGAGATAGGCCAAGTTCTGAAATGACAATCGGAAGAATTGACAACAACGGGAACTATGAACCTGGAAACGTGCGATGGGAAACACGAAAGCAGCAAAACAGAAATAAACGCGCAAACCGATATTTTACAGTATTTGGAATTACGGGCTGCATCGCTGAACTGTGTGAGCAATTTGGAGTTAGCCAGCAAACTGTTAGCAGCAGGTTGCGCCGGGGATTGTCTTTGGAGAAGACGTTTTGCCCTGTGAATAAAACGAATCATTCTGTAGGCGATTTGGCCATTGCGTCCAAGTCTCCAGTGGACTGATCCATGTAAGACTTTTTTGGATTATTTTCGGATTTTTCGTTTGCTGGACACATTTCCAGTTCATCCTCGTAAATCGCTGTCACTTTCATGGGAATAATTTCTCCCACTTTGCATTCCCTGCCATTCAGTATCGACTTGTCAATAAGGGCTGTCTGCTCTGAACTCTCCGATTCCTCGTTGGCATCAGATTGATCGGATGCTTCGGGTTTTTCGGTGTCAGTTTGCGCTTCGGAAGGAGCGGAATCGTCGCTATAAAAATCGGCCATATTTTTTCGGCTTCCCGCCAACTGACTGGAAGCGGTTTAATGGTTAAAGGGGGCTGACGGTTAATCCCGCCAACCCCCAAAGTTTACCGACTACTTACGGGACGTTTTCCAGAAAGTTCATTTCCAGATTTTGGCATCCGGTCCCGGTCACAACGATGTTGCTTCCGTCCACGGTCCAGACACCCAGAAACGCCGCCACGATGTTTAGTTGCGCCACAAGCGCCGCCAGTGTGGTGGTGCCAGTAACCGCCGCGTGATTTACGGGCGATCCGTCGCACTGAATCGTGTCCCGATAAATCTCGTAAGTCGAAGTCGAGCCGTCCGCATGAACAGCCAGATTCGGCGTTTGAGTGAGCGTGTAGGTAGTCGCGCAAGTGGTGTTGGCGCTGCCGTAGCTCTGGGTAGGATAGCCAGGATCGCTGTTGCACGGCTGAATCACGTAAACACATTGCGGTTCGCGCTTGTGGAAGATGCCTTCCACGAACTCGGTCATCAGCGGGCGAATAGCCAGCTTGAAGTCGGCCACGAACATACCCTTGTTGCGCAAGAAGTTCTCAATCACGGAACCGTTTTGGTCCGCGCCAAGGTTATCCATCACAAACTGCCATTTGCCGCCGAAATTACGGCTGCTGAACGGCATCTCCGGGTTAACCGGGGTGGCATCGGCAACAAGCGCCTCCATCCCTCTCTTGTGCCAAATATAGCTGATGGCGAACTGCGCCGCGTCGAAATCGGTATTTCCAATGCGCCGCAAACCTTGTGCGCCGCCTGCTCCACTCGAAACGACGTTCTTGTAGGGCAACACAACCTGATAACGATAACGGTTGGCACCTACGCCCGCGCCCAAGTCCTGCTTGAAGTTGAATCGGAGTCCGGCCCAATCGGTGCGAACCATGAAGTTGCCAAGCTGGCCGCTGAAACCGTAGCGCCAATACTTGTTCGTCGCGCCCCATTCCTCGAAGCGCCAGTTGCCGATCACTGTCGGGTTATTGCCGCCGCCAACGCCAACCGAACCGCCAAGGCGATCAAGGCTCCAACAGGTGGAAATGTCCGTCACGAGTTCAATGAACGGCGCGGTCTCCTTGAACGGGTTCTTGCCGCCGTAACCGATGCGCATCAGCGGTTCAAACCGGCGTTGTAACATCTGAGGGGTGAGCAGGCCCAATCCCGTCGAAGTGCCGGTAAGGTTCGGGTTGACCGAGCAATCGAAGTAGATTTCCTCGTTACCCAACGGTCCCGTGGAGAAAACGAACGTGAAATCGCTCTGGGTCTTGTCCGCCGCCCATGTCTTGCCCGCGTTCAGCAAAGCGCGTTTGCGCATGAACATGGACATAATCGCGCTCGTGGCAGGCTTCAGAATGTCCGAGATGATCTGCCGGAAATGCTCTTTGGCGTGCGTGATGTGCATGTCCTGGTCGTAGCACAACAGCGGCGTTTTCCACGACTGTTCCTCCAAGTAATAAGTCAACCTAGTCGCACCCCAGCCTATGGTGTGGCGAGTCTTGTCGCATGGCGTTCCAAGACAATTCCCCGATTGCGTTCGGGTCCACTGTTTGGTCGTGTCCGGCCACACGTCGTTGAAACGGTCGAGGGTGTGCTCTACACCTGAGTAACTTTCAAAATTTCCCGTGCTCATGTTCAATATCCATCCGTCCACCGGAGTAATATCTTCCAGAATGAGCTTGTCGTACACAGGTTGCTGATCGACGAGGTTTTGAACAAAGTTGCAGCCGGTCACAACTGTGGCAGTCGGACACGCATACAGTTTGAAATCAAATCCGAGTTTCCAGAGGCGACGAGCAGCCTTCATCCATCCGGCCAGCAGGAGGATTCCCAACACCAACATAAACGCAGTGATCATAAGACCGTAAAATTCTTTCGATGTGGCCACGGACATGCCGGGGCGCAGGTTTGGTTTCAGTGAAACATCGAAAGAAGACGGCTCTCGAAGAAATCCGGCGTTAGAAAGCCCAACGCTGCTGACTTAATTTTGGATAAAGCCCGATCCGATTTCCATTAACGAGGGAAAACACCCGATTTGGAATCACACCCTATCGCGGGCCGCGAAGTGATTCCCAATGCCGAACTACTAAGTTATGGTTACTAAGCTGTCAAATGTTTTTTAGCCCATTCGTAGAGCGGAGGCAGGATCAATCGAAGGGTTGCCTTGAATTCATCATCGGTTTGGTCCCATTTGCAATTATTGAGGGCTGAGTGGATGAATCTCAAATTATCTATGGTTGATGTTCCACCCCTGCATATCGGAAGGATATGATCCAAGCTTGCATCCTCTCCGGGGATTAGAAGTTTCCCGCTGATAATGCATTTTCCTTCTTGAAGCTTCCACAGATTCACTAAATCCAATACCGTGAATTGTGGTTTTGCTCTGCGCTCCGCTGCGCGAATGGATTGGCACCAGTGGTACAGACAAAATTTCTGTTTTCCGATTGGCGGTTCGTTGCACGTAAATACTGCTGCGCAAAGATTCATTTCCGGTCGTCTTTGTCGGCGTTCGTAAATCAATTTGTTCAAGTAGGAGATGCGGGCTTTTGCTTTGGGATTTTCAGCCAATCTTTTAATCACCAGCAGTTTTCTGCGTTCTTTTTCTTCTGGGCTTATCGCGGCGAACGTGGCAGCACTTTTAGCCCTATATTCTGCGATTTGTTCCGGTGTTCTTCGTGCATAATATTTCAACTTTTTAAGGCGATCAGCTTCGCGTTCCTCCGGGGTCCAGTTGCGTCTTCGTTCGGCACGTTGGGCGGCATACTTGGCTTTTTGTTCAGCCGTTCTCGGCTTCCTGATTCTTTTCGTTTTCATAATGAACAGAGATGCCCCGCCCAAAAGTAGAGCCGCAAGTCGGGGAGACCTGCGCAGTTGAGCGGAGCAAAATTAAGGATTAGTCACATGCGCTCTAAGCATGGTGAGATTCAATCAAATTAACGGCTGGCTGTCAACCGTAAACTTCAATTTCTTCTGATCTGAATCGGGTAGGAAGACAAATCAACACTTCTCCGTCTGAATTAGCTTTCGTGCATAACATCGGCGGGAAGGCGTGAGCGTAAAACTTGTCGCACTTGAAGTTTTCGACGATGTATCCTTGATGTTCAAAAGTGAACTCAGGGACTTTACTAATCCTAAAGAAGCGGTGTGGATGATCCGTCCAGCGCACGAACATTCCGGGTTTCAATGACCAACAGGTTTCAATATTCAGCGCATTTAACCGCCTCCATGCTGGACGCAACTTTAGAAACTGCACGTGGCGTTCAGCCCCAAGCGCCAACGCCGTTCCGGCCACGAAAGCTGCCGCCTTAGCAAAGAAAGTGCGCCGATCCATATTAAATCCCCACAGCCAACTTCAACTCCCCAACGACCAAAGCCAGCCCTTTGGGCGTGAGCGAGTCGCTGATCTTCCGTCCGACGAAAGCGCGTGATTCGCCGGTGTCATCCTTCCACGAGCAGGTCAGGTTGAAATGGCCGTTCTGGTGCCGTAGCGAGACGACGGCGAAGAGTTTCCGTTTGGCGAACACTTCACCGATGATGGAGAGTTCCATCATTAGATCGGCCATGGTGACTACGGGTTCAGTCGGATTCACTGGCGGCGCAGCGGGATAGTTAGGAACGTCCGCTAACGGCGTTGCAGGCAGTGGCGTTTCAACCAGTGTTGGAGCCAGAGGCGTTTCAACGAGGGTGGGTTTTTTGAGCATAAATTTAGAACGTGCGGCTTTCGAAAAGTGGCGTGATTTCCATTGAATCAGGCAGTTGGAACACAGCCATGTAATCGTCGCCATGGGCTTTGATTTCCAGCAGTTTAGCCTCTTGTGGAATGCCTTCAATGCAACGATGGGAATTGTCCTGCTTCTTGAAAAGAGACTCGAAAAATTCATCCGTTAGTTTTACTTTGATGAGTGTTCCCATATCAACAACAGCACGTGCATGGGATGAAAAGCCCAGTCTTTGTGTTCTTCCCGATAGTCCCTCTGCCGTGACATTTTTTGCATGATGGGTCTGGTTTACATCTCAGCCTGATAATGTTTGGGTCTTTTTGTTCTTCCATCGCCTGATCGAACCCATGTCTTCGATCCTCAACTTGTTCGAGGCGCACGATTCGGGCATCGGCGTTTTCGAGGCGCTTTCGTAGGGTTCCAATCTCTAAATAGAGAAGTGAATATAATCCAGCCAACCCGATAGCCAGACACACGCAGCATAGAATTATCCAGAGCATCAATAAAACTTGGGCTTGGCCAGCCTATCCAGAGCCGATACCGCGCCTTCCATGGTGTCAGCAGGAATCGTGGAAACTTTCTCCCCGCCTTTGCCATCCCCGGCCCCCGGTTCGGACTTCTGAAATCCGGCCAGTTGCTTTTCCAGTTCGGCAATACGGGCATCCCTAACCTTCAAATCGCGCACCAAACGAGGAAACGCAGCCGCCTTGTTCCTGATTGCTGCCGCACGGCCAAGCACCGCTTCCCGTTGCTCTTTGGTCAGATTCGGATCGCGGGCGTTCTCGGTCGCAGCCTTGTCGAACTGCGCCACCGCTTTGGCCAGCAGTTCATCCCCTTCCTTGTCGATTGGATTGCCGTCTTTGTCCGCACCTTTCGGCAGCACGTAGGGCTTCCATTGTTCTGGCACGCTTTCGGGCTTGGTGGCCGTCTGCCAGTGAGACTCAATTTCTTTGGCGACTTTGGATGAAGTCTCGTTCCATTGCTTTTCCCGTTCCGCCCCGGACTTCTTGAATTCTTCGATGGCGGTATCAGCGGCGATCTTGGATTTCTCCACTTCCAGCATGTGGGGCGTGATGAGCGCGGCACGAGGGCCGAACATATCATGCAGCTTTTGCGCCGCCGCTTCCGGGTTCTGAATATACTCCACCATCAAGGCATCGAACTGTGCCGCCGTGGCAGGAACAGTGTTGCCTTCAGCATCAACGGCGTTTAACCGTTGCATCATCTTGCGGCCCCGGTCCCAAGCATCATGGAATGGCTTCTGGTACTTCTCGGCGTATTCCGGCGACTTCTCGTAATTGACGTAGCGGAACTCGTCTTCCAGCTTGGCCTTTTCCTTGCGCAGGGCTTCGACTTGTTCGGTGAGCGTTTTTACTTCAGGATTCTCGGCAGGCTTGGCCGTCTTAACCTTTTCCAATTCAGCCTTGAACGTGTCGCGTTCTTGCTCGGTCTTTTGAAGCTTCTCCCTGAGAAAGTCAGCGGGTTTCTTCGGCTTGGTTGGATCGACGGCAGGCTTGGCCGGATCAAGCGTTTCGTCTTTGGGTTGTTCTTTTGGAGGTTCAACCTTGGATTCAGGTTTTGGTTCCTCTTTGGGTGGCGTTGGCGGTGGTTCGGTTTTCTTCTGGGCTGGATGCGGCGGAATCTTTCCCGGTTCACTGGTCGGCTCTTTGGCCATCTTCTCCAAACTGCCAAAGGCGCTTTCGAGGTTCTTGCCGGTGCCGAATTGGGACGACGTTCTACCGCCCATGGCGGCGGCATCGGAGATGGCCTCGGCGGCGGACGGAGCGGCGATAACAGGAGCTTCAGCGGGCATAGAATTTTTCTTTGATTTGGGTCAGGATGATCGGGACGCTCTTAACCATGTGTTCATAGGTCTCGCAAATGATCGATTTTTCCGCCGTTCCCTTTTCGGTTGCGCACATGATTTCGGCAGTCCACTTGCCGTCATCCGCTTCCAGAATCTTCATTCGGATTTCAGGACGAACTTTGGTGGTTCCGTTCGTGGCAGGCGCTTTGGCGGTTTCGCTCATTCAGCAGATTCGTAAGTGGCGGCGAAAATGTCGTTCCGACAGGGATAAAATTCGCCTTTCACGCCCCTGATAATCCAATCCCCTTTGGAAATTGTAAGCTCGCCTTCCAATGTTTTGATGGCTGGAATCTTGGGGTCCATGAGCTTGTAAGTCATGTTCTCCTTGCCAACGAAAGATTCGATGGCGTCAATGTTGGTTCCATTATATTGGACCGCTGATATTACAACTGGTTTTTTGCGGAATTTCATACGTTCTTAAGGTTAGTCCGATCTTCTGGCGGTTTTGGCACGGTGCCACTGTCGCCCAAAGTCAGGAGCGTTTTAACAAACCGATGCGCCCCGGCGATCTGGTTCCAGTTGGCAGCAGCGGATTGAATGTCGATGGCTGGCGCAGCGGTGAGCCGTTCCAGCAAGTCCAGGAGCGACATATCGACGGCGTGCTTGAATCCGCCATTGACGACGAGAGCACGATGTATTTCCGCCTGAGTGGGTTGCGACAGGAATCTGGATTTTGGTGACAGCATCAGTCAGTTATTGACGATTGCTGAAGTTTGGACGTGTTGTCCAGCACATTCTTTAGCCATTGAATCCCAAACATCCTTCAAATCGTCCGAACGATAGGCGGCGATCCTCTGGATCAAATCGACTATCAGCGGGGCGAACTCTCTGGGAGAATCTTTGAATCGGCCCTCCCAAACACACGTAAAAACCTTGCTCACATTCCACTTGTTGGCTTTTAGGAACAGGTAAATTTCCTCCACGTCTTCCTTTTCGTATTTAACGCACGTTGCGCCCCATCCGTGAACATCGGTGATTCTCATAAATTCGTTCATCTTTGTCGTCTTTTTTGTTTCCAGAATTTTTCTATTTCTCGACACATTGAACAACTTCCTGAAAGGACCATCGTTAATTTTCCTGCAAGCAGTGCATCTTCCAGTAGAAATCAGAATAGCCTCAACTTTGCGATGTCTAGCATTCGCCAATATGCGACACGGTTCACAAAGAGATGCGGTTACAAGTGGCCTTTTTCCGCACTGTCCGCATAAGCCGATTTGAATGGATTTACGATATTTCTCCTTGGAGTAAGCACAGCGTTTTTCGTTGCATTTAAGACACAGCCATTGTTTTTCGCCTAAATCTAGCTGAAATCTGGATTGCGATGCGGGAACACTTAAGCCGCACTCTATACAGCATCCCATTTTTCGTAATTTAGCTGTATGCCTTCGGCTTATATCTATGGTATCACGCATCAGTTTCAGGTTTTTCTTGAGACGCCTTTTTGTTTTCCAAATCAATAATCTTTGCAGCTTGTTCAAGTCGGATGCGCTCCGCTTCTTTGGCCATTTCCTGCTGATGCTTCTCTTGATCTTGGTGCTGCTTCATGTCGAATTTAACCTGTCCTTGAGCGGCTTTAAGGGCGTGGCTCTTACGCGCAGTCTCCCTCTTGGCTTCGCCGGTTGCGTGAATTTCAGCAATTTTTGCCGCTGATGCTTGCGCCTCAGCATTAGCTTCAGGACTTCCGCCTTGTTGCTGTGCCTGCCGTTGTTCCTGCAATCGTTGCGAGTAACCTTTGACTTCGTTGAGCAGTTTTCCGAGCACATCGCGCATCTGTTTGACTTGCTGCTGTGCTTCGGGGTCTTCGGCCAACTTCTGCAAGTGCTGTGAAATACCATTCTGCCCGATTGGCTCTCCGTTCAACCCCTCCCCGGCAATGGCCAACAGGCCGAAAATCTGGTCTTGCGTGGCCATGTTGCCTTGAATCTGGGCGATCTTGCCGATCTCCACCTGCATCGAATTGAGCAACGCACCGGCATACTCGTTGTGGGCCACGCCCTGCTTGAACACCATCGGCAATCCAGCCAGGAGCGTAGAAGCGGAGCGTTGCGCATCCTCCGTGGCGGCGCTTGGCGTGGCCTGTTCCGGCACGAGATCGTTCGCTCTGCCCGGATCATCTGTAATCGCAAGGGTTACATCTCTTAGAATCTTTCGTTGCGCGGCAGGGTCATAGAGATTGCGGTACTGCATCAACTGTTGGGCGATGGCGAGTTCTAGGGTTTTGTTGCCTGCGCCCAAGACCTGTTCGGGTTCGATCTCCCACGCTTCGGGGACAAGAACCTTTTCTGGAACGCCAGCTTTGAGGCAGTTATTGCGGAATTCACGAACATCCGGGTCGCGGGAATTGGGTTTGCAGAAGCGCCTGAAATCTTCTTCATACTCAAAATTTTGGTAACGATACGCCTGAAGCAGCCCAGACGAAATCAGGGCCGTGGTGGTGTTAATCTCGGCCATGACTTGAAATTTGGTCTTCTCCACGTTTCCTGGGTCGGAGAAGTTTTGATTCTGCCGGAATGACGATGAGTTCTCTTGAATGATTTCGGAGTTTTGCAGGATGCCAGTCTCGGCAAGCGCCTGATTCGGATTCCATCGTTCCCCTTGCGGGATGAACTTCACCGTCTCATCAATGATGCCGCGTGAAATCATCTCGATCTTCAAAGCGCGTTCCGCTTCGTCCATGGACTGAACGCGCATGTAACACATCAGCGTCTCGAATACGGCTTCGTTGAACTTGCAGCGCAATCGGTTTTGCAAATGGCACACGGCATAGAGTAACCATCCAAGTGAGCGCACCGAATGGTAACGGAACGGAGCAACAGCGGAGAGATCGGCGAATTGGAAACTGATTAACTCGGAAAGTTTAGAGGCATACTTACGTTCGCCAGGATTAAACAGGAAATTGCCTTTGCTCTTTTTGCTTTCCAGAAATTCGTTCAACCGGACTGCGCCGCCAATGCCCGGAGTTCCGAAAGCATCAATCACCATGCGGCGGTTCCAGCCTTCTTCTTTTCCTTCATCGTTCCAGAAATAAAAGTCGTAAGTGTCCACGGTCGGGACTGCATCGGAAGCGTAGAGTCCGCCGTCGCCCTTAATTCGTTCTTCCTGTTTTTCTGGGGACCAGATTTCCGGCCATTGACTGCCCATCAAGGTTTGGGATTCCTGATCCACCCATTCGATGCACTTCTCCACCAAAGGCACGTTCCATCCTGGATCAACCTGCGGCCCGCGAATCATCTTGATTAGCTGATTAGCGGTGTAACGCCGGTAGATGGCGAAGAACGGAAGGTTCTTCATCGTCAGAAGTGTGTTGGCGGGAATGAACACGTCCTCCACGCCCAAAGCGTCTGGACACCACGCATCGCAGTTATCCCAAGCGGCAGGTCCTATGCCATGCAGGACGTTGAGCGCAAATCGACTTCGGAACGTCTCGAAGTAAATCGGGGACCGCTTCATAATCCGATTTACCTGCGTGCTGACGATCTGGGAGTAATCCTGCCGCCGATGGCGTGGGCCATAATCGGTTCGAGCGGAGAAGAATCGTCCCGGTTTCAGGAAATTGGAATAGTATTGGCGACGGGCATCAAGGGCGAGCTTTGGGGCTTCAAGGAAATTGACGTTTACTGCTACGCCGTTGTCTCTGACTTCATCGGCAGAATATGGAGGAGCACCGTTGAACAACGAATTGATGTTGGCGCGGTTAAGGGAGCGCGGAAAATCCGCAAGTCGCATGGCCCATACAACCTGCTCAACGCTTGTAGCGGTTTCAAATTTCATTTGGTTTCCACAAGTTCATCTATTCCATCCAAGCGCACGCATGAGCATGGAAGCAATATGCCACTTCCGTTACAGCAGTGATGCGGAGGCATCCCTTCCCGATGCAAAATTTCTGTCGCCCTTCGTTGATGCGTGTTACACCACCAAACTTGGTCTGATGTGTCTTTCTCGTAATAAGGCTTTTGCCGCGTGTTCAACAAGCCAACCCTTACGCCTGACTCGCCTTGGCGTCAATCATAACCGCAACACCGGCCAGCCGCAGTTAAGCGTGTAAATGTCGTCCACAGCCTGAATTGGGTGCGGCCTTTTCCTGTCCTCATGCTTGGGGTGATAGATAACTTTTCGTGCGGTAATGTCATAGCAGCCACGCGGCGACACGGTATTGAAGAATGACATGATCCAGTTGTCGAACGAGGTATGGCCTATTCGGTAATGCGCAGGGATAGCTTTAGATGCCTGCCGCCATATGTTCGGAGTGGCCCAAAAGAAGTCTATGCCATAGTCAACTAACGCTGCCCTGGATATGTCGTCGCCTTCAAACTCCCATCGGCGTGAGATGGCGGCATTGCCTTTCTTCATCAGCACGGCATTGATCGCCATGGGCAGACGGTCACTGACGACAATATCGGCGTTCAGGATGCAGGCATTGGAAGCGGTCAATGAAGCCGCCATGCAAAGCGCCGAGATGAACGGGAAATTCTCGCATTCCATGAAGGCGGTTCTGGGGCAGGAAAGCGATGGTTCAGGTGGTCCGAAATAGAGTATTTCCGAGAAGACCTGCTGCCAGCTACGATGGGCGCGGATTTGGTTGCGTTCGATTTGAGGGGAGGCATTGGGACGATGAGAACTGATGGCAATCACTTGAGAATCGGCACCGAACCAGTCAGGCTGGCAATTAAAGTAGGAGGCTGATAGGCGGTGTAAACCGAGTGATTCACATTGGTTAGCAATGGCTTGATCGCATCCTCGTTTTCCAAGTGGTAATCGTGGACGATCACGTATTTGGAGACGGGAAGAAGGCTTACGAAATCATCCCGTCTCCTTGCTCCACCGGGAGAATTATCAATGAAGGCTACAGCCCATGATCCAGACTTGGCCAGAAAAGGAATAGATTGATCGTATGGGCCTGAAATAAAAGCGTGTCCAAATCTTTGGTATCGGTCCCTAAAATGAGTAAACCATTCCGGGTTATCCTCCACTGAAACAAGATTGCGATCTGCGCCAAGGCAGTAATTATGCAAAGCAGGCGTGGAGAAGTGGCCTACGCCGACTTCCAGCACATCGCCAACTGTTTTGGAAAGAGCGTATAGCAACGCGGGCAAGTGCGATCCCCATGCCTTCGGATCATTTTCGGGGCAGACAGTCATTTACATTGGGTGATCAAATGGAACCGCGAATTCGCAAGTAGAACACAAAAGTTTATCATCCGGGTTACGTTGCCGTTCAATCAGCTTCAGTCTCTCAATGTCCATGTCCATAAAATTGGTTGTCGTCAGGTTCCCAAGATTGTGAGCCATGCCATAATCGCAGCAGCACAGGTAAACGCTGCCATCCGGCAAGCAGACATTCTGGCGCAGATTGGTTCCACGTCCGCACTTTAGAGGGGCGCGATGCGGCGTTTCATGGCGACTCAATTCAGCCCGGACATTGCCTGAACGCGGCTGTATTCCCATGATTCTCACCGGATCAAGGAACGCCAAATCGGGATGCAATGGTCCTTTCACTGTCATTCGGTCCTGAACACGGCATTTTGGCGGATCATCCACGAGAGCGCGGAGAATCTTCCAATAATCGTCCGTCCATTTGACGTGAACCATTTCAGCCACGTCCGGCAGATGCACGCTCAAGTTCTCGAACGGGATAGTTTTGAGAATGTCATAGTTCGCCTTGCTCAAGCCTTCAAAGGTGGTGTAAAGGCTGACAACATCGCAGCGGCGGCGGGCTTCCTGAAAGAAGTCGATGAATTCCGGGTGAAGGCAGGGATCAGCATAACCGGAGAAGTCCACGCCAACATGATTCAATGGTAAATGATCGAGAATGGACTTGAAGGTGTCCATTGTCATCTTCTTAGCTGAACCGGATTCCTTGTAACGCTTGTAGAGCAGCGGTTGCGGACAATAATCGCAAAGCAGGCTACAGCCTATGGTTAGCGTGAATTCGATCCAGTCAGTTCTTCGTCCCATAAGTCTTTCGATAAGCAGCCATACCACCGTAAGCGCATCCCGGCAACCAATCCTTGCGCCAAAGCTCCCAACCCAGGAACGGAAAGCCAACCATTCCAATGGCTTTGTTTACGGCGCTTTGAAATTCTGGAATGCCTTCTCCGTGTGGATCTTTCATCTTGTGCTGTATCTCTGGGGAAATGTCGTGTAGCAGGATGAAACCGTTAAGAACCACTTTGGGAGCGTAGTGGATCAGTTCCAGCATGACGTGGTTAAGGCAATGGCAACCGTCCATCAAAATAATGTCGAAATCATCCGGCACAAGATGGGATGATTCGGCTGAATCACCTATTATCAGGTGCGCTCCTTCAAATGGCGGCTTCGGTGAGCATATGGCCCCGGAGTCTATTCCCCAATAATCCAGCTTCGCTCCCCTCTGATCCATGAAAGCCTTTATTCCTTGAGCGGTTTTCCCTTCGTATATTCCGATCTCCAAGATTCGGTAATGCGGAATTCCATCCGGTTCATGGTTGGGATTGTAGTAACATGACAGCACCGATTCCAGCACGCTTATGTCCACTGGGGTCAATGCCCCATACGCTATATCGCTCATTGGGTCGAATCTTTCAGCCAATCAGCCTTGGCACTTTCGCGCCATGGTTCCGGCTTCATTTCATTGGCGCAACATCGCTGGCAGGTTTTCAGAGGCTCAGTTCGATTTAGGAATCGGTTCAATTTATCTTCGGTCAAACCTTCCAAGGGAAGGCAGTCCCCGAATCTGTCTTCATTCTCAGCGCGAGGAAAGAACAATGATTGCGGACAAAGCGCGAAGTGGCCCCGGTGAACGGTATGGCAATTCGTCCGCCAATGGCACGACATGAAATGCGATCCGTCATTTGGAACGGTTCTAAATTGTTTATGGAAATGGGTGAAAACCGTTGTGCCGAGTCCGAATTGGTATTGATCGGACTTGCATTTGGCCAACTCGACATTGGCTAAATCCAGCTTGGCGTAGATGCTGATTTGCAGGTAATCCAGTTCATTCCAGAAATCTTCCGGCATCCGGGCGAGCAAACTTCCGTTGGTGATGACAACCATATGCCGGACATGAACCCCAATTCGTTTCACCAAGCGCAGCACTTCCACAATCTCTTTATGCAACAGCGGTTCTCCTCCCAAAACATTGATAGCCTGGAATTGGACGAACGGTTTTAGCGCCAACAGATCGCGTTCAATCATATCCATCGGCATTGACCATGGCGTGTTCAGCGGGGAAACGTGACTGCAAGACGTGCAGCGAAAGTTGCAATTTTCAACCACATTCAAGTCCAGATGACCAAGCGAAATCATGGCGTGTTAATCACATCGTAAGCGTGATGCTTCATCGCTTCCGCCCATTCCGCACTGTGCGGTCCTTTGAAATCAGGATGGCAAGTCCATGCCGCGCCCTTGTCGCCGTTGGTCAGCCCGCATCGGGCATAGTTCTTGGCGTTCCCGGCAGCGGTGTATTGCCCGCCCAAATATCGATAATGGAGAAGCTTCAACAAGGGCTTGGCGGTGTGGCGCAAGGTGACGCCTTCGGTGCTATGTTTGCCTCGTACCCATCGAATCTTGCACTCAGGCCGAAACACCACCGGCTTGCTGTAAACCTGGGAATGAACGCCTTGGGTCAATAGCTTCCAAATCTGTTGGCCGTTATCCTTTGGAAGCCCGTCGCCGATCATGTTGAATCCGTTGGTTAAAACCAATTCGCACTCGTGCGGGACTCCGTTCAGCACGGAGCGCACATTGGGCGCGTAAATGAACTCGTCCGGGTCAACCCATATCACCCAATCAAAATATCCAGCCGCTTCCGGGTAAGTGTCGTAGGTAAATTTAAGAAACACGTCTTCGTTGATGCCGCTTTCAAAGGCCCAATCTTTCAGGAAAACTTTCGGGTGAGCCTTGAGCAATTCGGCGGTGCCATCGTCACTCTTGTCGTCCCACGCCCAGATCGTGTCCGCGAACGATTCGTAATGGCGCAGAAACCATGGCATGATGCCCGCGCAATTATAGGTGATTACGCAGACCAGAATTTTCATTTGGCAAGGAAGCCTTCGATTTCAGCCACGATGCCGGGGTTAAGTCCGCCGTGGCTCCAAAACGCTCGCTTGCGGTCCACTGGATACGGCGGGGTCTCAACATGGAACCAATGAAAGCGGTCGTGCATGAACTTATAGGCGTATGCCACCATGGCGGTAAAATCCATGTTGGACTGAGGAAACGAGTTCTGGCCATCCAGCATGAAGTCTTGAAACTTCCGGTTGTGTACACTTTCGATATGCGCTCTATATTTGGCGAAGAAGTCGATGGGGAAAGCAATCGTGTTCATGCACATCCCGAAAATATCCGTGTCGAATCCAACCTGCCGGTCAGTCGGCTTTTTCCACATCAGACAATCCGAGACAACTTTAGTGCCGGGATGGCGAGGGTCTTCACTGGTCAGACTCTCCCACGAACGAACAATGCAATAGGGCTTGTCCTCCCAAAAATAATGGGCAGGGGAAGTGGCCATATGGAACATGCAATCCGCATCGCACGTCAGGACATATTTCGTCGTCGATGGAACAATCTTGTCCGCCTCAGCCATCTTGATCATATGCTGCAACATCCCTTTGCCGGGAATTTCGTTGTAGCCGTGCAGGCGCACATCGAATTGATGTAAGAGAGTCTTGAACCGTTCCTCATCGGTCTTGGGATGGGCAATCGTGATGCCTTGAAAACCACTCAGGAACTTTCTGGCGCAACGCATGGCATAGACCAGCCAATCCCAATCCTTGGCGTAAGTGACGATCAGGATTTCAACAGGGCCGTCGATTGGATTTGGATTCGGATCGGTCATGGAGGCAGCTTTGAGATGGTTTGGGACATTGGCGGCGGTGTCACTTGGTCCGCAATGGAAGGTGCAACCGAAGTCGATTTCCGTTTTGATGGAAAGCTTGGGATGGAGGCAGAATTCGGATTTTCCATCTTCAGCTTTTAATTCCGGTCGGTTGGGTGTCCAAAATAAACAGGTTTGGCAGGTGTTCACGCAACACCCATTTCGCTAAGTCGATCAATCAGGCTCAAGGTTTTATCGCGGTGAAACGTGACGGCAGTTGACGGGATGCGTTGCACATCGGCCACAGTCTTGAAGACCGGCAGTTCGCCTGCGCCATGCGGTTGCAGCTTTCCGTTCTCCTGCACCCAACCGTGAGCCATCAGGGCTGTGCCGTCCATCACTTGGCCTTTGGTGAAAGTGTGAATCCAAGTGTCGAAGGCGTCTCCGTTTGGAACATTCAATCCAGCGCATCGGGAATAGGTGTTGGCGGGATAGATGCCGGTACCGTTACAGTGACCCATGCCAGGGACTATCGATCCGAAAAATGGCATTCCACCAGCTTTGTAAGCCTGCTGAAGCGTGTCCAGCCAGCCTCGCTTGATCGGAACCATGTCAGGCTCAAACCAAAGCCATGGGCGTTGGACTTTGTTTTGCACGAACTTGGCCACTTCACGAAAGACGTGATTTGGGGCTTGGGGATGAGTGGCTTGGGGTGGATTAGGGTAGTTGAATTCTATTACCTCTCCGAAGGCTTGCCTAGCTATAGAACGACATTGCGAAACAGCAGAAGAACCATCGTGAGCCAACAGGACTGTATCATTTGGGTAAACTCCCTTTGATTCCATTCCTATTTTAAGCATCCAATCCAGCAACTTAAGCATTAAATTTCCGTCTTTTGAACAGAATGGAAGCACTACAACAAATCTGGATTGTTCCATGGGGAATAATTTTTGCCTTACCAATCGGATAAGCGATTGATCCTTGCACCGATGGAACAGCGCCGCCCCCTGCCGAACGTCTGCCAGGGTCAAAGCATTTACTGGCGAATCCGATTTCCGTTGCGCAACGAACGTAGGCGCTAAATCCTTCACGCCCCAGAAGTGCTGGAACAATGGCGAATCAACGGCGTGCGGAACAACTTCTTCGGCGCACCAAAGAGTCCAAGATTCTTCCAAGATGAACTTGTCCTTTATTCGACTCCACGTATTGGCCGGATAAACGCCGCATCCCTCGAAGTACGGGTTTGGGCGATTGGAAAGGCTGTGAGTGACCAGTGAGCCAAGGAACGGTTTGCCGCATTGCTGATAGGCGGCGGAGATGGCATCCAGCCAGCCCTTATGAAGCGGCGTTGCATCCGGCTCAACCCAAAGGAAAGGCTCTCCGATTGATTCCATGTGCTGGGCGGCAGCGGCGAACAGGGAGCAGGAGCCTGGAATCCAGCCTTCGGTCGGTTTGTCATTCGTAATTAAGGAAGTGCTGCGAAAGATTCCATTGGCGAGATTGAGCGCGTCCATCGACGAACCCCATTCCATGGCGCAATCGACGACCAGCAGACAGTTATGAGTGGGATGCTTGCCGAGAAGTTTTATCCACTCCAAAAGGCTGAGAGCCAAGTGAACGTCGCCACGATGGAATGGGATTACGACGGTCATTGGGGATCGAGTCCGTACTTCTCTCGATTTATAACGCGAATTTCAAAGTCTCCTATCACTAAATCGGCCCAAGGCCATTTCTGTTTAAAATCTAGCTTTTCCTGATCGGTCATATTGACTGTTTGAAGTGTCGCCACTAAAGAAACTTGTTTTTCTAATTCATTCAACACATCAGGGTGGTTCATCATTCACCTTTCAAAATCCAGCACGACCTATCCAATTTAGTTCTCGTTTCCTGATTGGTATTCTTCTGGATCAAATCCATCGGTTGCCATATTTTGAGTTGCAGAGCGCAATCGCACGCTGCACAGCTTCCAAGGTTGGAATCGTTACTCGTGCGCAACTTCAAATCGTTCCTGACTTCCATCAAGGATCGAACCTTATCCGCCGCGTTCGCCTCAAGCTTTTGCAGCCAGTTGCCTTTTACATTGAGCGGACAACCGATTATGATATTTCCATTTCCATCTTGGATTGGGTTTCCAGCCTGATCCACTCTTGGTTCTTTGGCGCAAGTGTAAGCACGTTTCTCTGCTACATCTTGCGCCACAGGCTTTAACCCGCTCCCAAGCCATTCGGCTACGCTCTTGATCCCGGTGACGCTGCGTTTAACGGCCCCCACAAAACCCGCACCGGGACGTTCGCTCTGTAGGGGCTGAAATTTTGGGGGTTCGGAATTCTTGCTGACAACGAAATCAAGCCAGCCGTGAGACTCGCACAGGGCGGCATTGTAAAGGTCCACTTCGTAAGCCACGGTTTCATAGTCCATGGCCCACTTGTGCTTTCGAGCCAGAGCGGGATTTCCCATCCGATGAGCCATGACGCCGCGCACGATGGTTTCAAAGGATGACCATGGCGGGGCTGTCCATCCCGTCTCGGCCTGTCTGTATTTGAAGCCATTGGGGATTTGATTTTGTCTGCTTTTAAGTTGGGCCATTTGTGTCCTTTTCTTCTAGCGAAATCCATTTTCGATCAAACTCTCCGCACCAATCGTCTTCGCGTCTGCCGGGGAAAGATTGGGAATGGCGATGGCATTGTCCCAGAATTACTTTTTCTTCTTCGTTTAACTTTTCCCCTCCTTCCCATATTTTTCTTGGTACCGTAACCGGAGTGGTCGTCCGAGATGAAAGGTCGTTCCACCATTGACAATGTTTACATATTCTATCATTCAGGGTCGCCATAGTTTCCTTTTACGTTCTCGCCAAGTGGATGTTTCGGATATGAAGCGCACATGCTCAATGATGCGGGAGAAGTCGAACAGGCTGCTTTCGGGAATAATGAAATCCTTTTTCGGGAACAAAGCACGACGGGAGATAGTTTCCCTAATCACCGAGTTCAAAAATGCGCCCGCAGCCATTAGATATGGTTGGTTTTTCTATCGCTCTCTCCGGGCGACACTCTTGTTACTGTTACACCACAAGAACCAACCGAAACTTGGTGGGATTTGCACCCACATCTCCCGGCTTTATTGTCTAAAATGTTCAACTGTTAAACCAATGCCAGTTCAGGCGGAATAGTTCAACTCATATCTGGAACGAATTTTTTCCATGCGCTTCCTGAGATCGTTTTTCCATGTCTCTGCCGACTTCTTGTTTAGGACGAATTCTCCGTGCTTGATTGAGAATCCACGCCGCCGTGCTCCTTCAACCACGATACACGCCCAATCCGCCAAGTCCGGGGAGCAGCCCATGCGAGTCTTGGTTTCCTCTTTGATTTCCAATTCCTTGCGGTCCCCTTTGACTGGATACCATTCCCGCATCCCAAATTCTTCAGCCACTTCCTTGGGCATGTTCCGGCATTGCCCGGACTCCACCAAGTAGCGCACGCTGAACCAGTACTCCGTGACGCGCTTGGAATAGTGTTCGTCACATCGTTTAAGGCGGCGTTGCTTGGTCTTCGGATCGAGAATGAACATATCCCCCGCAACCGGCCTTGGCGTAGGAGTTCCGCCAAACTCCACTGGATTTACCATGGCGCTCCATAGCCTTCCAAAACTGGTTCCAAGCGAACCCCTGCCAGTGGCATCGAAGAAGACATTTTCGGGAAGGATCATGTTCTGCTCACAATCCTTTCGGACGAATTCGGCGATCTGGTCTTCGGCAATCTTCTTTTCCAATTCACTCATTTTGATCGGAATGAGCACAGGTTCATTGAAGGATACTACCCACACATCGTTAATGTCTTGACCGACTTCAGCCCACCCGCCAACGCAACGATCCCCGCCGTAGCTGGCATCAATGCCATAAACTTTGAACCGGCCTTCGACACCTTTCCAAATTACGTCATCGAAAGCCTTGAAAGTCTTACACATCGCATAAGTCAAAACGCGATGTTCCAGCAATCCGACTTTTCTCTTTCCGATTACCTGGGTCCAAAAGGCGCTTGAATCAGGCCCGCAACGCTTCAGGGTGCGCTGAATATCGTCCTCATTTATCAGATAAGAGTAGCTGTTTTTTGGCTCATCATTATTCGGGCTGTCCCTGCCGTCTAAATTGATCGTTACGCCGCCCCATTTGTTTCGCCACGTCTCGGTTTTTTCTGATTGCGGTTCGGTTCCCCACCCCTCTATCGGCTCGGACATTTTATCAGCCGGATCACCCATGCCGATAGGGTTATTGCAGCCCACCATCTTGAAATCGCCCTTGTCCAAATGCTCCACGGAAGTCAAATAGGGAGCCTTCATAAACTGCAACTCATCGGCCAAGAGGCGTCGCCGTTCCTGCTTAATGCCGCAGAACTTCTCAATACCAACCCACTCACCGGAACCGCCAACACAGGGAACGCACAAAATTCCTTTGCGAATATCTCGCACGTCGCAGTTTTCACCCAAGTCATCAGTGAACAGCCCGTGCATATGGTCCACGACCTTTCCGGGAAGCCATGGCCATCGTTCCTTGGCTTGGCTGAACATCATTTTTAGTTCGCCCCAGATGCGCGTTTCCAGACCTCTTAATTCCGTGGAAGAAACCAGAATCAGGGTGTTGTTTGGGTATGCGAAGTAATCCGTCAGGCCAAACCGAGCCAAGGCTACGTGCGTCTTGCCGGTGTTGTGGTGAATCGTTCCTTCAGCGAAATAATGGTGAATTTCAGGAACGGTTATGTCGTAAAACTTTCCAATGCCAATGCTTTTTATTGATTTCACCACCTTCACTCGGACCTTATAATTTCCCAATGAATGCTTGCGAGATAAATCGAGACTTGGTTCTGAGGATGGCTGTGCAGAAAGGCGCGACGCTTTCAGGAATTGCGCGTGTCGTGCATACGAATAAGCGCCATGTGAAATCGTTTTTGGAGAAAAACGGAATCCGAAAAGATTGGACCCCGAACTTTTCTGGGGCAAATAATCCGAGATGGAAAGGCGGTCGGAATCTTGATAAATCGGGGTATGTCCTTGTCCATAGTCCGTTCCATCCATATGCCGATAACAAGAGATGTGTTCGGGAGCATCGGCTTGTGATGGAAAGATTGATTGGCCGGTTTCTTCTGCCATCCGAAGTGGTTCATCACAAAAATCGGATACGTCACGATAATCGACCAGAAAATTTGGAACTCTATTATTCAAACGGAAGGCATTTGGCTGTGGAGCGGAAGGGCAAAATGCCGAAGTGGTCGAAGGCTGGACGCGCTCGTATCCGACAAGTCGCGTTCCGGCCCGGACATCCTTATTATCCACCCAACCGCAATCGGTCAAAACAACGTGCCTCGCAGTCGCCGTAAACCTGCTTCCATCATAGCAAGTCACTTCAAATAACTCCGCTTCCCCTTTAAGAAACGGAACTTCGGCAACGGCTGGACCATCAAGTGTCATCACAGTTGGCGCAATTTGTTTTTCGTAAAGCTCCTGAATAGTTGGCTGCTCGCCTGTGATCGGGTTCAGAATTCTGGTATGTCCAGCAACGCAGTCTTTTGGCCCTGTGACTATCGTAACTCGTTCTTCAAGGATGGTTTTCAGGATCAAATTGGACCATCGGTGATGCTGAAGATTAGGCCACAGTAGCGCCTGAGCATTGACATAATGCTGGAAAAGATTCAATCCCCATGCGACGTGATTTCGTATGCAGTAGAACTCAATGGCTAATGGGCTAACGCCAACCTTCCATTTGATTCCATATTTTAAGAAGGTCGGTTGAGCTTTAGCTTTTGCCATATTGCAGTTGCGTCAAACGCTGGTCTGAGTTATGGGGTGTGTCAATGGCAAACGGTGAGAGACTCGTGACAGGACAGTTGGACTGGGCATCCGGCATAGACTCAAGCCGCCCCACGACTATCGCCGGTCCCGGAAACCCTCATGGACTAAAACCAAACCAACTCGCCTTCTTAGTCAACGGAACCTGTCGCGGCGGCGGTATCAACGTCCGAACCGGCTGGACGCCGCGATTCCAAGGCGCACCATGGAGCGGATTATTCCAAGGCGGCTACATCTACACGCCAACTGATGATAGTGATCCGTATCTGGTGATCGCCATCGGCGGACACATCTGGAAAGTTGATCTCAATACTTACGCCGCCACAGACATTTCCGCTGCATTTGGACTGTTCATGCCAGTCAATCAGCCGCTATTCCATTTCGTTCAAGCGGAACAATACCTCGTGATTCAGGCTGGCGATTATGCCTCAGGCAGTCCGACGAATCCATTGTTCTGGGATGGTGGAGTTTTGGTTCGTTCCCGTGGATTTATCGCGCCTGGAGACGTGAATAATCAAATCCCATCTGCTGGTGCCATGGATTATTACATGAACCGGATTTGGTATGCACGAGGGCGCACCTACATTGCCGGGGACATTAAAGGCGGCATTTACGGAATTCTTTCTACAACCGAGAATCCTTTCGCTTTGAGCGGCGACGGTCTGACGGTGCCAAGCAACGCGGGCAACATTCGGATGCTGGCCCATACCGCCGAACTCGACACTCAGCTTGGACAGGCCCGGATGCTGATCGGCACAACCAAGTCAATTTATCGGCTGAACGTGCCGGTGACTCGTGATGATTGGAGTGATCCGAATTTCAGCAATGCACAACCCTTGCAGACGATTGCCCAGATTCGATACGGGCCAGTTGGGGATCGTAGTGACGTGGTGGTGAACGGCGATTTGTTTTACCAGACACTTGAGCCGGGAATTCGCAGTTTCACGTATTCTCAGCGATATTTCCAGCAGTGGGGAAACACCCCTATTTCGCGAAATGAGAATCGAGTGTTGCGGTTCAATGATCGTGCGTTACTTCGTTACTCCAGTGGAATCGAATTCAATAACCGCCTCTTACAGACAGCGTTGCCATATCAATCCACTGTCGGCGTTGCTCATCGCGGTATTCTTCCACTGGACTTCGACCTTATCAGCACCTTGGAAGAAAAGCTTCCGCCAGCTTGGGAGGGAATGTATGAAGGGCTGAACTTCCTGCAACTTTACGAAGGCGACTTCGGCGGATTGCAGCGTGCCTTTGCTGCTGTCGTTTCCAAGACAGGCGAGATCGAGATTTGGGAACTTACTCAAGACCAGAGGTTCGATGCCGGGGATAGGCGTATTTCGATGGTGATTGAGACGCCAAGCTTTACTTGGGGTGATCCGTTTCGATTGAAGGAACTCGATACGCTAGAACTTTGGGTGGACAAGATTTTAGGCAAGGTGGAGTTTGAGGCTTACTACCGTCCCGACCAGTATCCCTGCTATTTCCCGTGGCATAAATGGCAGGAATGCACGGCCAAAGATTGCACTGAGGACATAGACAATCCGTGCGGGCTGGATCAATACCCGAAGCAGCCTTACTGTGAGTCGTTCAAGGCCACGATGATGTTGCCGAAACCCGTGTCGGGATGCGTGAAGCAGAGTGGTCGGCCAAGTACTTTGGGGTATCAGTTTCAGATCAAGCTCGTGGTAAAAGGTTGGGCCAGGGTGCGCGGATTATTGGTTTACGCCAATGACAAGGGCAAGACTCCTTATGAGGGGATCGTGTGTTAAGGTGATTTATGTCGCTAATGCCATGCCCCAATCGAATTAATGAGTGCGAGTGTCAAGACGATCCAATCTCTAATTTTTCCAGCGAAGACCTTGATCCGAATGTATTCTGCGCTAATGTGACATTTTCTTCGCCGCCGCTACTCGGAATATGTGATGGCGGCGCAGGGTTCACTTCTAGTGCGTGGTGTTGCTCGGAGATTTCATTTGAGGATGCCTACTTATGCG
>Ga0070687_100000149_pt1 | contig 24523 bp, 20 predicted proteins | sample KBSS33LmetaG_FD_64678 | JGI IMG/M metagenome (GOLD analysis project Ga0070687, IMG submission 64678) | Switchgrass rhizosphere microbial communities from Kellogg Biological Station, Michigan, USA - KBS S3-3L metaG | ecosystem: Host-associated > Plants > Roots > Rhizosphere ... | reverse complement strand
GGAAAAGATCATCCAGGGTCGTCCGTATGCAAGCAAGGATGAGTTGGTGAAGAAACGTATCCTCCCTCGAGCGACGTACGAACAAATCAAATACAAAATCATTGCAAAGCAGAAGTGAGCCAGCGGCGGATTGTGATTGGCCTTGGGGCGGGCGGCGTGTCGGCTAAATCGCGGGGCGGCCCGAAGAATGGCCCGTTCTCGGGAACCACGTATGACAGATGGGAAAGCACATCTCCTTGGAGCGAGGAAATGAAGAGACCGATTTGCCGTGTCTCAACTAATCGCTACGTGCGCTCATTCTCACATTCCATTCGCGGGCCAATTTCTGTGCCTCAGCGACCTGACTCGGACTCATTTCATCAGCAAGCCGGTCTCGCCATTTTTTGCCGTCATCATATCCATGAGCGGTTGCCAGGTTGTACCACATATGTGCTCGCACTAGATCAGGAGGCACCCCATGCGCGGTATGGTACAGACGGCCCAGGATGAACATCGCCCGCCCATCGCCCCGATCGGCTGCGAGACCACACCAGCGCAACGCCTCTTGATAGTCCTGGGGTAAGCCCTGCCCTCGCTCGGACATCTCGCACAGTTTGTATTGTCCGTCCCGATATCCTTGCATGGCCGCGAGTCGATACCAGCGGACGGCTTCCAAATAGCTTTGCGGCACTCCGATCCCTCGTTCGTATCGCATGCCGAGATTGAATTGGTCTTCAGCCGTGCCTCTTTCGGCGCTTGCGACAAGATTTTCCGTCTCTAGTGCTCGATCAGTGAGGACATCGGCTGGCGGAACCTTTCGATCCGTGCAGGCAATACACGCCACGCACAAGGCCGCTATTATGCAGCAATGTAGAATGCGCAGGATCATATTTTCACCTTGTAGTGGACTGGATGCTTGTCCGCCTCTGGGCATTCCCCTAGTTTTTGGGCACTTCTCCATTTCGTCACCTGGACATGCGATCGGGCCGTTCTTGCGTCTGAAGAACACTCCAATTAACAACACACCCAACACCTAAGTCTTTGTGAATTTATATTGAGCAGGCGCGGACGAGCTTGCCTATTCCGGTTTGGGGGCCGGGACGGGGACGACGGAAGCTTCGGGATCCACCGGTGTCTCGGCGGGCGGAAGAATGGGGGTACGCCGTTGAAGCTTCTCAAGCGTTTCCTGCTTTAGCTTCGTCGGCTCTTCGATGCGGTTCTCACGCTGGAGCGCGTTGAGTTCTGCTGCCTTGCGGGCATTCAAGTCGACCATATCCACTTCGTCTCTCACGAGAGTGGGAGTCAAGAACACGAGCAAATTGAGCTTCTCTTGCTGCCGGCTCTGGAACCGGAACAGCCACCCCAATAACGGAATGTCTCCTAAAAATGGCACCTTACTTTCACTAATGGTCACGTTATCACGCACGAGCCCGCCGACGACGAGCGTCTGGCCGTCCCTGGCGATCGTGGTCGTTTCCATGGAACGTTTGGTGGTTGTTGGGCCGACTGGGACACTGGATGTACCAGTGCCGATCGTCTGGGCGACTGCTTCCGCAATGGCGGTGATCTCTTGCTTGATCTCAAGGCGAATCAGATCATTTTCCAGCACTTGCGGAGTCAATTCGAGGGTGACGCCGACGTCTTTCCGTTCGATGGTGACAAGTGTACCGCCTGTGATGCCTTGCGCTTGCCCGGTGGGGAATGGCCGGTTTTCACCCACGACGATCTTGGCCTTCTGATTGTCGGCCGCCAACACATGGGGGGTCGACAGGACATTGGTGTCGGTCAAGTTCAGGAGGAGATGTAAGAAGGCGCGGATGTTGACTGTGTTGAGTAACGGAATTGTCCCGCCGCTGGAGGCCCCTGCCGCGATTCCAAGGATCGTTTGGGCAACGGTGGAGATGTCTTCCGGAGTCCGATTGAAGCCGCCGATGCCTTGGATATTGCCACTCTTCCCTGCGCCCAACACTTGAACCGGATCCGTGCCGATTTGTCTGAGTCTGTCGACCTGAACTTCCAGAATCACGGCCTCAACGAAGACTTGCTTCCGACGGCTATCGAGATCCCGAATGACGGAGGCGAGTCTGCTGTAGGCCAGCTTGGTCGAACTGATAATGATGGAGTTGGTCGCCTTGTCGGCAAACACCTGAACCGGCGCTTCGAATTCCGTGAGCGGCCTGATCGGCGGTCTGACGCCTGGCGTGACCTGCGAGACCGTTTGGGAGCGGGCCACCAAATTCGTCAGGACCGCCGCCAGATCGGTGGCATTCGCGTGCTTCAGCTTATAAACGAACACGCCGCGCTCGGGTGGGAGTTCTCCCATCGGCACGATCTGATACACCGGGCCTCTGGGGACGACTGCCAACCGACTGACCTCCAAAGCGGACACAAACAGGTTGTAGGCCTGATCCGGCGTGACCTTGGTGGGGGAGAACACCGAAATCTTACCGCCGGCTTTCTTGACGGTATCGTCCAAGACAAAATTCTTGCCTGTGAGTTCACTGATAAAGCGGACAAAGACGGACAGATCGACTTCGTTAAAGTCTAAGGCGACCCGCCCGCTGCCATTGGGCTGAGCCAACGAAGGTAGCGGGAGCAGCATCCCCACGACCGCAATTACCTGCACGGTCCGAAGGACCCACAGTCGGCAGTCAGTTGAGAACTGGGAAAACTCCCGTATGAGGCCGGCCAGGGTACCGGGCAGAAGCCGTGTCATCCGCTCAGACCGGATTGTGGATGGGGGAAAACCATGGGAAGACCGTACCACATGCCTACGTAATGACACAACCAAGTATGGATTCCCTGCCCAGCACAATACCGCCCGATGCCGATTCTCGGAACTGCTGTGCAATTTTGAATTCATATCATGTGCGTCAGCAGTCGACGCTCACTCTAACCGGGGATAAACAAAGAGAAAGATCTGACACAGAATAGGTCAAGATGGCATCAGGATTGCACATCTGGTCACAGTTTCCCCCACTTTACATATTGGGACTTCTTGGCGAGGAGACGAAATCCGGCTGAATCAGCCAAGAGAACCGATTTGCGTTCAGGTGATCTGCTAAGGTTAGAACGTGCGAACAGATAAGCGCGCCTCGCAAAAAGCCGATAAAAAAGCCTCCTCGCGTGTTCACAAGCGAGGCATTGTCGGTTACAGCAAGAAGAGCGCGCTCCTCGAAGAAGCCATCACCCACATGAACACCGGCAAGTACGGCCGGTCCTCCTCTGCGCTGAAGGAACTCCTCGCCCTCGATCCGCAGAACATCGAAGCTCGTCATTTGTTCGCGACCCTCCACCTGCGCCTTGGGAGTCTGGTCACCGCGAGACAAGCGTTTGAATCGCTCGCGAACGAAGCCATCGGCCGACAGGATTACTGGCTCGCCGAATCCCTCTTGCGGGAATATCTGGCTGCGGGGCCACGGTGCGTGCCTTTCCTCGAACAGCTGTCGCTGGTGTATCAAGAAAAAGGCGACGAAATGGCGGCCGTCGTCGAGTTGGGCAAAGCCATTGAGATCTTGCGGGACGATCCGGACCCAGACCACCCACAGAAGGCGGCCCAACTCTATGCCAAAATTCGGGAGTTGGCTCCGGCCAGCACCGTCGCGTTTCAGTTGGCCTCGCTGTTTGACGTACAAACCGGCGAGTTTCTCGTCAAACCGTCCGCTCCTTCCAGCACACCCTTCGAAGATCCACCCACGCTCAGTGATTCTAAAGAGGCGTCGGACACTGATCGCGTAACGGCCGTGGTTGAGTATCCGCTTCCCGAAGTGATGCCGTGGGAGATGGCCGATGAGCCGTCCGTGGATGAGGAGGAAGCCGACTTTTCTGAGCCGACAGCGTCCGTCGAAGCGGCTGAAGCTGCTCCGTCGACCGCACCACGGGAAGTTCATCAAGTCATGGAGACTTCACCGGAGCCGACTCTCGAAGCAATTTCCTTGGACGTGCAAGAGTCTGCCGGCACCGAAACGGTCGAAGATGATCCAGTCTCCACCCTTACCACCGATGAACCGGTGGTGCCGGCGCCTTCGGACCTTCCATCGCCGATGCCTTGGGAACAAATGGCGGATGCATCGGTACAGATTCCTGAGCCGGAAGCCCCACCAGCACAAGATGCTTTCTCCGCACTCGAATCTGTCCTCGCCTCCCTGCGAAGGGAGGAGACAACTGTTGCGCCGCCATTGCTGAGCGAGGAAGCACCACAGCCCGCACCGGTCGATCGTGCGTCCCTTATAGGGCGGTCCGAGCCGCCGCCTTCGACCGTGAGTCAAGCAGGGCCCCCTCCGCTCACCGCACCCATGCCTTGGGAACAAATTTCGGATCCGGCCATTCAAATATCTGTCTCCGAGATTGCGCCTCCTGCTCCACCCCAAGACGGTGTGTCCACCCCGCCCGTCGTCGCGCCAGAGTCTTCAGTGGGTTTTGCCCAAGCAGCGGGGGCGACACCGGAAGCGATGTTAGGAGGGACAGAAGTTCCGCCAATCGAACTCGCTCATTCACCAGAACCCGCCTCATCGGCACCAACGGAAGCTCCGTCTGCCCCATCCTTCTCGTGGAATTCCGTGTTCGACAAAGCATGGAAATTCACGGCCAACACCATGGCGCCGAGCCCTCCGGCTCCCTCGGAAAAAGGGCTCGGGGAATCCGATGAACCTCAGGCTGTTGAATCATCTGTAGCAGAGGAACATGTGGCTGCGGCAGAGCCGGTGGTTGCATCAACACCGGTGGTTGCATCAGCACCGGTCCAAGAAGAGTGTTCGTCTCCCATTGAGCCAGCCATGCCTGTTTTCCTGTCTCTCATGGGAGGCGAGCCTGCCGAGCATGAAGAGACTGCGGCCTCGCCAGCCGAACCTCCTCCCGTCCCGCCCCTCGCTACTGAACAGCTGGCCCCTTCGCATTGGAACACCGGCGAAGTCGCGGTGCAGGTTCATCGGCCGTCCAAGAAGAAAAAGCGCTGGGACAAAGATCAGGAAGAGGGCCCACCAGCTGCCGTACCACCCTCGGCCGAGCCTCAGTCCGAATCCGACCTCGAGCCGAGACGAGAATGGAAATCGATCGATGAAACAGCGCCCCTTGTCGAGCCGGCGCCTCTTGTCGAGCCGGCACCGCCCGTCGAAGCGGCGCCGAGTCCGCCGGTAGACGAGCGCGCTGATTGGATGAAGGCCACGGAGTCAATCACTTTCGCTCGCACTGAGCCGCCGCCGTCACAGGCAAGATGGACCGAGGCAGACGGGACAGCCCTATCCACAGGAGAATCGTCAGGCACGGCGGCGTCCTCGGCCGTCGACATATTGTTTGCTCCGAGCGCGACGTCTGATGATGTGCATCCGCATGAGTATCGGTCATGGTCGAAGCCGCATCCCCGCCTCATGGCGCGCCTCCATCGTGTCCGGATCGGCATTTCTTCCTTCATCGGCTCGTGCTTCTCGACGACGCGGTCGCTGACCTTCCTCGCTTTCGCGATCACGATTGCCATCGGAGTCGTGGCCGCGGCCGGCATAGGAACGCTTGCCGTCACGTGGATGGCCATGGAGGAGCCGCCTAGTTCGCTATATCAAACGCTGACCATTTCGCCTTCTCGGAGCATCACGGATGCAAAGAGAAACGGCTACCTCCTGCTCCTGGGATTCGACGCACCGGATGGCCAAGATCCGGTTCAGGTCGGATACGAACGAAAGCCGCAAAGGGAGCGCGACCAGGTGTTGGCACAAGTGTGCCTCGGCGAGGAAGCAAGAACGCCGGGCGGCACAGGCGGAGCGTCCGATCATATGGTCAAGGGCTGGATCCGCAGCGGAGATTTTATCGCGGGCATCAAGGGGCAGGGAGGGACGCTCAAATCCTTGACCTCTCGGGAGGCAACCGCCCTGGCGCGGTATCAGCAATGGCTTACGATGTCCTTCGATGACTGGGGTTTCGGACAACCGTTCAGTCCGAACTGTACCCAGGTGTTGTTCGCACATCGTCTTTATGTGTTGGATGGGTTCAGTCAGGATCTGTCTTCGGGGCTCGACCGGCTGGAGGCCGATGTCCAGGCGTGGCGCGGTGCCCTGGGACAGGCTAAAAGCCTGCCCATGAAGATGCTCGCCATGACGGCGGTGCAAGACGATGCTTCGGTGGCCTCAGGACTGCTGAGCCGTGCGGAACTCGACGGGCCGTCGCTCGCGAGGCTGAGCAAAATGATCCGTCCGCTGGATCAGATGGAGCTCTCCATACGGTGGCCGATGCAGAGTCAGTTTGTGTGGGCGACCAAAACGGTTTCGGCCGAGCTCAAAGACGACGGGCATGACCGTCCCTGGCATGCATCCGTGGCGACGGCTATGCGTCTGCCCGTTCAGCGCCGAGCCAATGCTTATGCGGAATATTACGAGGCGGCCAACAAAGCGGTTGCAGGAGGACGCTATACGAATCTCCCCAAAGTGTCGAACTTTGTTCGAACGCCTCCGGCAGGCGTCATGGATTATCTGGCCAACCCCGTCGAGCATATCGTGGGGATTGAGGCGCTGCCGTTATGGGACCCCTACGTCCACCGCATGATCGAGATGGACGCACAACTTCGCTTAACGGGACTGCAGGCGTGGCTGAGGCGCGGTCCGCAAGACGGCGACGTCCTCACTCGGTTGGCGAAAGCCGGTCAAGCCTACTATGACCCATTCACAGGCCTGCCGATGCTGGTGAATCAGCGCAAAGGCGTCATCTACAGCGTCGGCCGCGATGGGAAAGATCAAGAAGGTGATGGTACTCGCGATGTCACTGCAATGATTCCGGGCTTCTCAACGTCAGAACTCCGACGTGTTTCTTCCTCGGCTCGATAGCGCTTCCCGATCGCCGCTCCTCTCCTGCAACCTGCGCATGTGGAATCGTCAAGGCCATCGAAGAGCGAAGGTCGCTTGACAGCGCCGCGCCTATTCCAGAGAATCGGTGTGCCGCAGGAGACCCGGGAGGGCACGGCCATGCGTTCTGGTTGGACATCGCGGTTTCGTCGAGGGGGACATTCTACGGGACCGATTCCCACTCAAATCGTGTCGAATGAAGAATTCATCCCCTGGCCGCGTACGCGGCAGCAGGCCTTGGTCGAGGAAGCGCTCGTAGGACTGAGCGGCGATGCGTCGAAGCGGCTGGGGGTGAGTCGTAGGCAGTTTCTCAAGACCTCCGGAGGCATGGCGGCCGCGCTCGTCGCGATGAACACGGTGTTCGGCAACCTGTTCGACGTGCTGCAAGCGGAACTCTTCGAACCTGCCGCGTTCGCGGAGCGGCAAGGGGACCCGCCATTCATCTTCGATGTGCAGACTCACTATGTCAGCGCCGGCTACGATCCCACGGATGCCGAAGGGCGACGACGCGGAGCGGTGACGAAGGAGGCCTTATTGGGTTTGCGGCGGCGCGCGCGGGAGACGGGGCTCAATCCGCGACTGACAGCCGATCGGGGCACACTCGACGATCTCTCCTGGCAGACCTTTGTGAAGGAGGTGTTTTTGGACAGTGAGACATCCATCGGCCTCATCAGTACGCCGCCGGGCCCGTATCCGCAGGAAGCCGTGGTGCCGCCAAAGGAGATGGCACATATCAGGGATGAGATTAACCGTCTGGCGGGGTCACAACGCATGCTGGCGCATGGTCTGGCTACGCCTCAATTAGGTCCCACGGATCTGGAGTTTATGGCGATGCAGGCGGAGGAACTGAAGATCGAGGCCTGGAAATGCTATACCGGGTCCTGTCCCAGGGGCTTCGACCATGGATGGTGGATGGACGACGAGAAGATTGCCTATCCCATGCTGGAACAAGCCAAAAAGCTCAATGTGAAGCGCCTCTGCGTGCACAAAGGCTTACCGCTTGGGCCGGTCCCGGAATACAACCATCCCAAGGATCTTATCAAGGCCGCCAAAGACTTCCCGGACATCGACTTCTTGGTGTACCACTCGGGCATGAAGACCGCCGCGTCGATTGATGAAGCGTTTGAAAAAACCGGGGAGATTCCCTGGACGACCGAATTTTGCCGAATGAAGCAAGCGAACCCGGGCGTGAAGAACATTTATATGGAGATTGGTTCGACCTTCGCGCAACTAGTGACCACCCACCCGATAGTCTGTGCGCATTTCTTCGGGCAAATCCTTGACGCATTCGGTGTCGATCATGTGTTGTGGGGCACAGATTCGATATGGTACGGAACGCCACAGTGGCAAATCGAGGCGTTTCGGCGATTCCAGATTCCGGACCCTCTGATCGAGAAACACCGGTATCACCCCCTCACACGAGACGTGAAAGCGAAGATTTTCGGCTTGAATGCCGCCCGCGTATTTCACGTGGATGTCGCGGCGGTCAGAAACACCCTGCCGAAAGACGCGGTGGGTCGTCTTCGCATGAGCTATCAGGAAGAGGGGCCAGAGCCGAGTCACAGGCTGTATGGTTGGGTCGCAAGATAAGCGCGGAGTCTGCTACGGACAGTGGTCCTAGTCCCCTGGACGCTTGATGGACGATGGTAAGGAGAGAAAAGAATGAAGAGTGAAATTTTGTACCCCGGTGCCTTTCCGATGGTCCGGGTCGAATTAACAGCGGGAGAAACGATCAAGGCCGAATCCGGTGCGATGGTGGCCTCTTCACCGACCATTGATGTGGAAAGCAAAATGGAAGGCGGTTTTCTCGGAGCGCTGTCGCGGAAGTTCTTGACCGGTGAGAAGTTCTTTTTTCAGACGCTTCGAGCGAGCCGTGGACCGGGCGAGGTGCTTCTTGCCCCCACGGTCCCCGGCGAAATCGTGATGATGGAACTCGACGGCGTCAACGAATACATGGTGCAGAAGGACGGGTTTCTCGCCGGTGCCGAGACGATCAAACTGGAGAGCCAGATGCAGAGCCTGAGTCGAGGCCTGCTCGGCGGCGAAGGGTTTTTCATTCTAAAGGCGAGCGGAAAAGGGACGCTTCTGCTGAACAGCTTCGGGGCCATTCATAAAATCGAGCTCAAGCCTGAACAGGAATACATCGTCGACAACAGTCATTTGGTCGCTTGGTCGGGCACGACCTCATACAACATCGAACGTGCCGCCGCCGGCTGGGTGGCCAGCTTCACATCCGGCGAAGGATTCGTGTGCCGGTTTCGCGGTCCTGGCGTGGTCTACATCCAGAGCCGGAACCCGGGCGGATTCGGAGCGTGGGTACGTCAATTCATTCCTGTCTCCGAATGAGGTGAAAGGGCGGCGCTTCACGCATGATGAGCCCTAACGCCCTTTGCTTCGGGGAGGAGTTTCCTGCGACAGGCCAACCATGTCATGTGGAACTGTCTCCGGCAGGCCTCACGGTCCGATTTCAGGAAGCAGCTTCCATGCTCGCCGAACGCACCTTGCCGCTTTCCGCAGTCTCGGTATCGGCCGGAGGTCTTGACCACGATCAATTAGTCGTCAGCTGGGGAGCCGCCCCGCACGCACATACGCTCTATCTCAAAGATCCGGACCTCATTCGTGCCATTCGTTCCGCCGCTCCCAAGGAATTGACGAGGCACCTGGAGGAGACGGCGACCATAGTCCGGCGCACGCGAAGTCGAAATAGGACGATCTGGACGCTGGTTCTTGTCCTTCTCGGAGGGGTGGCCCTCGGGCTCTGGTTCAGCACCGACCTCCTCGTCGCATGGGCCGTCGATCGCATCCCTCCTGAGTGGGAGCAACGGCTGGGCCAATCCGCCTATCAGGAATTTCTGCGTCAGCAGACGGTGATCAAAGACGGGCCTTCGGTCGCGGCAGTGCATGAGATCAGTCAGCGGCTCCTTGAGCACATTGCCAAGCACCCCTACACTTTCGAAATCTCCGTCGTCAGGAACGACCAGGTCAACGCGTTTGCCTTGCCCGGCGGGTATGTCGTGGTGTTCACGGGATTGCTCGACCAGGCCAAGAGCGGAGAGGAAGTGGCAGGCGTCCTGAGTCATGAATTCAATCACGTCCTCCAGCGGCATGGATTGGAACGGATCATCAAACAGCTGGGCATCGTGGCGGTGTTGAGCATCATTCTCGGGGATCAACAGGGGCTGAGCGGGGTCATGAAACAGGTCGGAACGGAGCTGCTCTCGCTCAAATTCGGCCGGGCACAGGAAACCGAGGCCGATGTGACGGGCCTGCAGCTGCTGTATCGAGCGCGTATCGAGCCTGCGGGAATGATCACGTTTTTTCAGCGGATGTCTGAGCAGGAACAAGGGCGGGTGGAGTGGCTGTCGAGCCACCCCATGAGCGCCGGGAGAGCCGAACGGCTCAAAAAAGAAATGGCGTTGTTGCCTACCATCGTTCCGGAGCCATTTACATTCAGATGGGAAACCGTTCAACACTCCGCGGGAGCCGCCGCGCCCGGTTGATCAGGCGCAGGACGCTCCGCATTGGAATCATTACCGATACGCATGGTCTGTACGATCCCGCCGTCGAGCGCCATTTTGTCGGGGTCGAGGAGATTCTGCATGCCGGCGATATTGGCGGCGAAGAAGTGATTCGGCGCCTGCAGCGACTTGCGCCGGTCACCGCCGTGTCCGGCAATGTGGACGACTATGAGGCCAGCGGATTTCCCCGCCGGCTGGTCCTTCAACGTGGCGGCCTCAAGATCGCGCTCTGCCATGTCCTCTATGTAAATGGAAAGATCTCCCCGGAGACGGCTGTGTGGCTGGATGGTGAACGGCCCGACGTTTGTATCTTCGGACATAGTCACCGTCCAACGCTAGCCCGGCATGGCACCACCCTCTTGTTTAATCCCGGCTCGGCCGGCCCTAGGCGATTTGCCTTGCCGCGCGGCATAGGTATGTTGACGGTGAAAGACGGCAAAGCGCTGCCCACGTGGATTCGTCTCGATGACCGCGTCGCGGGTGGCGCACCGTCTTCAGAGACATCAGCTCGATCGAAAGGAGCGTCATGATGAACGTCGAACGATTGTCGCGAGGGATTGTGTCCAGTCTGGTCGTGGCCAGCCTCCTGACCGCAGGCGCTGGATGCTATGGACCATTCAACTTAACAAGGAACGTCTATCATTGGAACAGCGGGATCAAGGGCAGCGGCGAAGTGAATGATAAATGGATGAAGGAGATCGTCTTCTTCGGCATGATCGTCGTGCCTGTGTACATGTTCTCGGCACTGCTCGATGCCTTTGTCTTCAACTCGATCCAGTTCTGGAGCGGCGACAATCCGGTCAAGCTGACACAAGGCCCTGATGGGCACATTCAAGAAGTTGGACTCAGGGACCAAACCATCCGCGTCACATGGTCGGAAGATCATCGATCGGCGGTCCTGACATATCGGCGGCACGGGCAAACGGTCAGCACCGCACGCATCGTGGAGGATGGCAATGGATATAGGCTCCTCAATGGAGAGCGGACTCTTCTTGTGGCCGAACAAGGTCTGGATGGTGGAGTAAACTTTATGGATGGCGATCGTCGGTTGATCGATCATGCCTCTTTCGATCTTCTCTGGCGGGCATCGAACACCTTGGCGCGACCATCATCGTAGGCATGAGTCGAGTGCGACGCCAGAATCTGAACAACCACTGACCGATCTGGGCGGTACATCTCAGGGCATTCCGCCGGGATTGATCGGCGCCTGTCGCCCAGGGAAAACCGGAACAACCATATAAATATTGCAGCCTTCTGCACTGCTCACGTCCTCTGTCTAAAGCGTCGAGGGGCTGACCCTAATTGGGGATTGTATTTTTCAGGGTCGTTGCCTAGGCTTAGCCTCCAGCTGAGGTGCCTCGGATGTCTTCCAAGCGTGTGAGAGTCGGCATCCTCCTCGTGCTCTACTCGCTTGCAGCTTGCACCGCTCCAACCACGTCAGAACTCGCCTTCGTAGCCCAATCTTCGGAGTCGCGGGAATCTAGTCACGATCTTCTCTCCGAGGTCACACAACAGTATCCGCCCGACCTGTACCTGACCGGCATTGGAAAGGGAACTTCTGAGAGAGCGGCCATCGAACTGGCCCGCGCCGACCTATTAAAAAAGGTCCGCACGGAAGTGAGAGTCACGTGGACTGATCTCCTCCTGGAGAAAAAGGGTCGTGGAGAGCAGGAGGTGTCGCGGTTGGTGGAGACTCGCGCAATGGAATTGGTAAAGGGTCTCGAAATCCTGAGCCAAGGGAGGGACGCGAGAAGCGGGGATGCCTATTGTGTCGTGGCGTTGGCGAAAGGGGAGGTCGCCAAAATCCTTCAGGCTCCCCAGGGTCAAAGCGATGCGGCCCATGTGTCCCAAGAAGGTCCTCCGATGCCAAGTGAAGGCATCTGGGTGACCAGCGAGGGAACGATATTCTTTCAGGAGGACATGACCATCGCGGAAGCGAGAGCGCGCTCTCGTGATGAGGCACGACGGAAAGCTATTGAGCAGGCGGTTGGGGTTTTCGTGAGGGCCAGCACAGTGGTGTATAACTTTGGCGTTGCCGAGGACCTCGTCCATTCGATCGTCCGGGGTGTTGTGATTGAGGAGCAGATCCTCTCCGAGGGTCTCCGGGAACTCGACATTGGCAAGGGGGGGAAAGTCCTGGCCCACGATACGACGCTCAGAGCGCTGATTCGGCCGGTTCCGGCTGAACGCCGCACCGCCTTCGCGATTGAGGGAAACCTTAATAAGTCCATATTTTTCGCCAATGAAGAAATCGTGATCACTGTCGCGGCGTCCGAGGCCGCCTACATCCATATTTTTAACGTCGAACAGGACAATGCTGTCACCGTGTTGTTCCCCAACAAGTTCAGACGTGATAATTTTGTGAGCGGAAAGAAAGCGTTGATCTTTCCTGACGATGAACTTCGTGAGATGGGAGTTCGCCTCCGCGTCATCCCTCCTGCAGGTGCCACGAAAGCGCTTGAGAAAATCAAATTGATTGCAACGAAACGGAACCTTGAGTTGCCGCGAGGCAAGTTCGATGATGCGAGCTTCCAAACGTATCAGGGACATGACACTGGTTTGGTCACTGATCTGATGAAGGAGCTCACCAAGCTGGAAGACACGGAGTGGGCCGAGATGACCGTCTCGTACGAGGTTCTCAACAAATAGCCAGGCGAGGAGATCGCACTCATGACGCGAAGAAAGCGGTCACTTCCGATCCTGCTGGTTCTATTGGTCGTCATCGGGGGGGCGGTGAGCTGCAAGCGGGCGCTGCCGCCGAGCACCTTTGTGAACGAATCCCTCAAAGGGCAGCAACTGGCCCAAACCAAGCACCGGCTGTTGAAGCAAGGGGCGGTCGGAAACAGCACCGGTTTTACCGTTCTCTGGCTTCCCATGAGCAGGCCCACGGAGAGTGAGGCAAGGCAAGACATGGTGAACCGCCTCAATCAAGAAGGGATCAACTTAAAAGGATTAGCCATCAGCTATGCAAATGCGACGAAGGAGCGAAGCGGGTTCAGCTTATTGGGCTTTATCGCGACGCCGAGGATCACCCTCACGGCCGACATCATCGAAGTCCTCGAAGAACCCCGCATTGCGTCATGGCCAACCGAGCAAGTCACTTCAGCGGATGTGGATGATGTCCCTCAGGCAGGGAGCCCCGCAAACAAGAACCGCTATGCCGTGGTGATAGGGGTTGAGCAGTACAGGAAGGATTTGCCGCGTGTGAATTTTGCTTCTCATGACGCCAAGGTCATGAAGGAATATCTCACGAAGCGATTAGGATTTGCCGAGGAGAACGTCGTCTCGTTGGTGAACGAGCATGCAGCCAAGAGCGACATGGAGAAGTATCTGGAATATTGGCTTCCAGAACATGTGGATGACGACAGCACGGTCTTGATCTATTATTCCGGGCACGGCGCTTCAAACTTTAAGACGCATGAGGGATACCTTCTTCCTTTTGACGGCGATCCCACGTATTTGGATGGCACAGGCTATTCACTCAAACGGCTCTACGAGACGTTAGAGAAGTCACCGGCCAGGGAGGTCGTGGTAATGCTTGATTCCTGTTTCTCTGGGGCAGGAGGCCGGTCGGTCATGAGCAAAGGCCTGCGGCCCGTGATCGTCTCTGTGGAAAACCCAGTGTTGGCGGGTGGGAAAACAGTTGTGTTGACCGCGAGTTCCGGGGTTCAAGCCTCGAGTACCTATCATTCGAAGAGCCATGGGCTGTTGACGTATTTTTTGCTCAAGGGGCTTCAAGGCAGCGCCGATCAAAACAACGATGGCACGATTGAATTGAGCGAAGTTTATACCTACGTGAAGTCGCATGTTGAAACGATTGCACGGCAAGAGTTCAACAACGAGCAGACTCCCCAATTGCTCGGCAGTGCGGCCATGCTCAATAGGCCGATTACGCTCATTGGATCGTCGCCATGAGAGAAGAGCCTATCCCACCTCCCATCTGTGAACCTCCCTTCCTGCTGCTCTAGGGAAAAGTTTCAGTGAAGTCAACGCATAATCAGTTATTGTGCGACCGGTGTGAAGATTTTTTCTGGGACAACCTAGGGGAATTTCGAGTATACTTCGCCTAGGTACTGCCTACTAATTCATAGGCACAGGTGGTAACGACAACTCTTTTTCTGAAGGAGGGAATCTTATGATGAAGAGCGTGCTCCTTATCTCGGTAGCGGTGCTGTTCGGTTTACAGACCGGCCTCGCGTTGGCGGCGTCCACCGGCAATCCGGATACGGGTCCGGGCTGCGGTCTTGGGAAGCTGGCCTGGCAGAACTACCCCCATCAAAAGACTATTGGCGTCCAAGTGATGGAAGCGACGACCAACGGCACCTTCGGCAGCGGGACCTTTGGCATCAGCAGTGGAACCTCAGGCTGTACCAATGACGGTCAGGTCTGGGCGTCAGAAAAAGCCAACGTTTTCGCCGCTATCAACTTTGACAATCTCGCCCAGGACATGGCACAGGGTCACGGCGAGCATCTCACCTCCTTGGCGACCCTCATGGGCATTCCGGCTGAACAGCAACCCGCGTTCTTCGCCATGACGCAGGAACGGTATACGTACTTCGTGAAGGCCGGTGAATCTTCGCCCGGGGCGATGATCAAGGCTTTGAATGACGCCGTGGCGACCCATCCGACGCTGGCCAAAGTGTCCCTGAACAGGTAAGTGCTGCCCCATGGGGTTCCGGTCTCATAGGCTGGAACCCCGCGCCTCTCTCGCCCTTCTCCTCTACTGCTCCTTCGCCGCATGGGCCTGTTTTATGGTTTCCTCGGCCATCGCAGCTGCCGGCGACAATGCCTATCTCAAGCAACTGATTGAGCAAGCCACGGGGGCCCGGCTTGCCGATGAACGCGAATGGCATGTCTTGCTTCATTATCAGCCGAATCTGTTTGGCCGGGGTTTCACGAGCATGCAGGACGATCCCGGCTTCTTTATGGCTCCGACCGGCAAGACGGATCCTCAGGCAGAGCTGGAAGCGACGCTCGCTCAATTTTTCTCCGACGACTTGGTCGGACGTTCCAAACAACCGGCTCAATGTGCTTTCGTTGCACGGTACCATTGGCTCAAGGAGAAGCTCCATTTCGACGAACGCCGCTTGCCGCCTCAGTTCTGTGAGCGCTTCACCCGCTGGTTCAACGAGTTCAACGCCCAATCGATCAGTGTCATCTTTCCCACAGGATTCATGAACAATCCTGCGTCGATGTTCGGACATACGTTCCTTCGCATCGACACGAAGGGAGGAACTCCTCAAACCCGTATTCTAGATTACACAATTAACTATGCAGCCGAGGTGCCGCCGAATGCTGGAGTGGAATACGCCTTTAAAGGCATTTTCGGCGGCTATCAAGGGCACTTCTCCACCATTCCCTACTATCTTAAGGTCCAGGAGTATCGCGATATCGAAAACAGGGACATTTGGGAATATCGGCTGGATTTGACCCAAGAACAGGTCCGGCGTCTCTTGATGCACACTTGGGAAATGGGAAATGCCTACTTCGATTATTTCTTTTTTGACGAGAATTGCTCGTTCCACATTCTCGGGCTCATCGAAGCCGCCGAGCCGTCCATTCACTTGCTCGACCGCTTCCCTTTTGCTGCCATTCCTGTCGATACGGTGAGGTTCTTGGCTGAGTCTGGGCTGGTCGCTGACGTCGTCGCACGGCCGTCACGGAGCACCTTGGTCCGGCGAAAGCGGGAAGTGATGTCGGATGAGGAACGAGGATGGCTCAACAAACTGGTCGCAGACCCCGAGGCATTGAAGTCGGAAAGCTTCCGCAACTTGAGCCAGGATCGGCAAGCTTTTGTCTTGGAAACCGCTTCCGACTATCTGTTGATGCGCGGCAGCGGAGGCGCTGAGGAGGGCGGGCCGTTTCGCGAGAAGAACAAATCGATCCTTGCGGCCCGGAGCCGATTACGGGTACTCCCGACCGATCTACCCATCGAGCCCTATGTGAAGCGCCCTGATCTCGGCCATGGGACCAGCCGCGTCGGTATCGGCGCAGGCTGGCGAAATGACCGGGCTTTTGAGGAAATCAATGTGCGCGCGGCCTATCATGACTTGCTGGATCCTGAATACGGGTACACGCCCGACGCACAGATTGAAGTGCTGTCCTTGGCGGTGCGGCATTATCACAATGACTCTCAAGCGCGTCTCGAGCGGCTCAGCGTGATGAACATGATCTCTCTCGCGCCAATGGACTCCCTCTTTCAGGCCCCCTCCTGGAAGCTGGGCCTTGGCATGAATACGATTGCTCACGGCGGCTGCCAGCTCTGTACCAACGGCTATCTCAATGGCGGACTCGGGGGGGCAGTGGAATCGAAGATGCTCGGGCGGCAGGTGTGGTATGCCATGGCTGAGGTGGAAGCCGATGCCAGCAAGGCCTATGAAGACAGCTATCGGATCGGTGGCGGAGGAACGGTCGGCCTCCTGGCTGATCTCACGGATCGCTGGAAACTGCTTGCCACCGGGACCTACCTCCGCTATGCGCTGGGCGAAAAATCCGAGGACTTCCGCTGGTCGGTCGGGCAACGATATTCTCTCACGACGAATCTCGCCTTCCGGGTGGAGTACAACCACCGGAGTCATGACAACGATGTTCTGGCCACTGTACAGATGTACTTTTAGTCAGTCCACGAAGCTGTGGTGTGTCTTGGGATGCGTGGTGGTGGGTCTCTTGTTCCAAGCGAGGCAGGGAAGGGCTGACGAAGCGGCGGGCGATCCGGCATCGCCTCAAGGACCGGAAATCTACGGCGCCATCTATCTCCTGGGCTCTCTCGCGAAAAACCGCAATCTCAATGTGGGAGGCGAAGAACTCCCGTCGACCAGCGTCCATGACGGTGCCGGCGGAGGTTTCAGGGCCGGTGTCTTCCCGGCGTCCACGGGCTATGTACTGGGGATCCAAGCCGAGTCGTTCGGATTGGGTCATGAAGTAGCGGCGCCCACATCCGTTGGATCATCGGGTATCCAATCTGCGCGGGGCACCTTGTTAGCCTGGACGACGATGGTCAGCTTCATTATTCAGTACCCGGGAAAGTGGTTGAAGCCTTACGTCGGCATCGGGGCCGGCTGGTCGTCCTCATATATGATCGACACACACATGACAAAAGGAACAACCACCCAGACCGGCACGCTCCTGGATACCAGCCTCGCCCTTCAATCTGTCGCCGGCGTCCGCACCTATGTGACGGAACGGGGCTTTGTATTTGGCGAGTATAAATACTTTGCGACCCGCTACCACTGGAGCGGAAGCCTTGATCCCTCTCTGGATTTGCGAACCCACATTGTGGCTCTTGGAATTGGCCTCACGTTTTAATGAATGGCGCCACAGGCCTCTTGCCCGTGCAAGAGACTCCTGCTACAAGTGGGGCGCTTAGGTAGGCGAGGATCCTGTATGAACCAAGACTCCGGTCGAGACAGCGACAGTCAATCCAGGACGGTTCCACTTGTCCCCATCCCCCCGCACCCTCCGCTCCGTCGCTATTATCGGGAGGTTGACTCAAGACAGGACTTTCTCAACGAACTGTTTAATCGTACCGCCTATCAGTATCGCAATATCGAAAAGGCAACCGGATTTGGTTCGGGAATTTGGTATCGCCGCAAGGCCCTTCTTGAGGCGGGACTCCTGCCAGGCATGCACGTGTTGGATGTGGCTTGTGGGCCGGCTCTGGTCGCGCAATGTGCGCGTGACATCGTCGGTCCTTCCGGATCAGTGATTGGACTCGATCCCAGCATCGGCATGTTGCGTGAGGCGCGAAAGTCTTCTTGTGACAAGCTGGTCCGAGGAGTCGGAGAACACCTTCCGTTCCCTGATGCCACCTTCGATTTTTTGAGCATGGGCTATGCACTCCGCCACGTCTCTGACCTGACGGAGGCATTTTTGGAATATCGGCGGGTCCTCAAGCCAGGCGGAATCCTGCTGTTGCTCGATATCTGTCGACCTCGGTCGCCGCTGCTACAGTCGTTGTCGCGATTTTATGTGAAGACGGTCTTAGGACTTGCCTTCGCAGCGTCCACGCGGAACCGTGACATGAAAACCCTCATGGAATACTGGTGGGATACGACGGAATATTGCGTCCATCCCGACACGATTCTCGGCGCTTTGAAGAGCGTGGGATTCTCCGATTGTTCCTTGCATGAACTCTTCGGCGGGCTTCTGCGCGAATATCGGGCGGTGAAAACCTCAACATACGCGTATGAGACTGCTGTTTGAGCTAGGTGGGAGCCCTTGGCAGCGGGATGACATATGAGCGACTTGTCTATATTTGAGCAAGAAATAGCCAAGCTGATCGTGCAGGCGCTCAAGCTGAAAGTCGATCCGTCCGCCATCGAACCCGAGGCAGCCCTGTTCAACGAGGGCCTCGGTCTCGACTCCATTGACGCGTTGGAACTCGCCCTCGCCATTTCTCAAACGTACGGCTATCAATTGAAATCGAGCGATCCCGACATTAAAGCCAATTTCTCTTCCCTGCGCGCGTTATCGAGAGCCATTGAGAAACACCGTACGAAGTGAATTTCTAGGCTCATGGTAGATGCCCCGCTCATCGGTCCGTACCAACCGGATGACAGATTGGCCTGGGAAATTGACGGACCTCGAACGGCCGGTCAATTGCTTTCCGAGGTGGTCCGCCTCGCCGATTCGCTTCCGGAGTGTCCCACTGTCCTGAATCTACTCTCGAGCCGGTATGAGTTCCTGATCGGGTTCTTCGCGGCAGTGTTGCGGCGTCAAGTGACTCTGCTACCGCAGAGTCACGCATCGGATACCTTGCGCCAGATCGCGAAAGAATACGGAGCGAGGTACTGTCTGACAAATCCGGAGCACCCGATCGACGGAATACCGTGTGTCGGCCTCCCACCTCCGTCCCCGTCACAATGGTTCGAAAAAGTTCCGTCGATTCCGCTCAGTCAAGTCGTGGCCATTGCCTTTACCTCAGGCAGTACTGGAACGCCAACCCCGAACCGAAAAACATGGGGAGCCCTCATCTCTGTCGCACAAGCGACCGCAATCCGCTTCGGCGTCAACGGAGGCGACAGCCGCTCCGTCGTCGCCACAGTCCCACATCAACATATGTTCGGATTGGAAGCTTCCGTGATGTTGCCGATCCAACAAGGTCTGGTCATGCACGCGGGCCGACCCCTGTTTCCGGAAGATGTCCGCACCGCTCTCGAAGCCGTTCCAGGCAAGGCGGTACTGGTTACGACGCCGTTTCACCTGCGGGCCTGTGTGGCCGCGCCCGTCAAGCTTCCTCCGATGGGAATGATTCTGTCCGCCACCGCACCGCTGTCACGTGAGTTGGCCCGGCAGGTGGAACTGAAGTTCAGGGCCCCGGTGCAGGAGATCTTCGGGTTTGCGGAGGCGGGGAGTGTCGCGTCGAGACGAACGGTCGAAACCGACGATTGGCTCCCGCTTGACGGCATTATGTTAGGCCAGGAAGGGCCTGACTGGACCATACGTGCCAAGTATTTGCCCTATCCGGTACGATTTCCGGATCGTGTCTCCGTCCATGATGATGGAACATTTCGGGTCTTGGGACGGGCTGAGGATCAAGTGGCTGTCGCAGGGCATCGCGCCTCTCTCGGTGATCTCAATCGGACCCTCCTCGAGATCGAGGGCGTCAGCGATGGAGCTTTTTTTACTCCCGATGCTCAGGAGGACTCTGTCACCAGATTGATGGCCTTTGTGGTGGCTCCGGGAAAAACGGAACAAGACATTCAGCAGGCCTTGCGGACCCGTATCGATCCCGTGTTTCTGCCGCGCCCGCTCGTGTTCGTGCCGCGACTGCCTCGCAACGAAACGGGAAAATTGCCGCGCGAAGCCTTGCGCGATCTTGCGGAGCGTTGTATGCGGAGAGGCACTCGGGATGACGCATGAACGGACCGTGGCGATCAGCAGGGACCATCCGGCGCTGTCCGGCCATTTTCCCGGCCGACCTATCGTGCCCGGCGTCGTCGTCTTGGACGAGGTGATCGAGACGGTAAAAGCAGAGTACGGACAGGGGTTGGTTGTCACCGGACTGCCTGCGGTAAAACTGTCCTCTCCGTTGCTCCCCGAGGAACGGCTGACGATTACGGTCGAGCCAGCGGATCATGAAACCGTCGCCTTTACCTGTCGGGTAGAACAGCGGCTCGTCGCTTCCGGCTCAATCCGGTTCATCCTTCCCGACGGCCGGCGGGCGAGCCCCCCGTGACCATCGCTTGGAAAACTCAGGAGGAACGCGGCAACCGGGGGATGATCCAGCTCATGGCCTGGGTGGCCCAATCGCTCGGAAGGCGGGTTGCCCGAGCGCTGCTCTATCCGATCTGTCTGTATTACGTATGCCGGTCGGGGGAGGCAAACCGGACGCTGCGTCAGTACTACATGCGGGTGCGGGGCGGCTTGCCGGGTTGGTCCCAGCTGTTTCACCATTACTATTGGTTTGCCTCGACGATTCTCGACCGGGTGTACTTTCTCCGACATCGGTTTGATCAGTTTGACATTAGGATACACGGCCTCGACACGCTGGATCGCGCATTGGCCCGCGGGCGCGGATGCCTGCTGCTGGGCTCCCATCTCGGCAGCTTTGAGGTTGTCAGAGCCGTTGGATTGTCCCGGGAGCAGATCGAAGTCAAGGTCCTGATGGACGAGCACAACGCACCGTTGATACGGGGTCTCATCCAGGAGCTCAATCCCACAGTGGCGAGAACGGTCATCCAGGTTGGCGGCATCGACACGATGCTACAGGTGCAGGAATGTCTCAACCGTGGCGGTGTCGTGGGGATCATGGGAGACCGGTTGATGACCCAGGATCGCTCCGTGCAATGCGAATTTCTTGGAGCGTCGGCCGCGTTTCCGACCGGGTCGATGAGGCTGGCGCATGTGACGGGCGCGCCGGTGGTACTCTTTTTCGGCCTGTATCGAGGTGGCAATCGGTATGACGTACAGCTCGAATTGCTCGGCGAGTCCGTGGGGGTTTCCCAAGAACGGCAGGTCGATCGCGTGCGCGAATGGACACAACGGTATGCCGACCGGCTGGCATTCTACAGCCGGGAAGCGCCGGACAACTGGTTCAATTTCTATGATTTCTGGCAGCCGCCTCAGTAGCCTCATAGGTGGTGCCGGGTTCGTCCTCGTTGCCGTGGCGTTCGAGGCGTCCGGGGCTGCGTGGACGGTAGAAACGCTGGTGGAATTGATCAAAGATCAACGGGAAACCAGCGTCGGCTTTGAAGAAGCCACCTACTCTTCGCTCTTGATCCAACCTGTCATGAGCCGCGGGGTCCTGAGGTTTGAACCACCGGAGAGATTGGAGAAGATCGTCACGACTCCCTCCCGCGAGCGGTATGTCGTCGAAGGCGATCGTGTGACCTTCGAAAGCGAGCGCAGGGGGGTGAAGCACACAGTGTCCCTCGAGGACTACCCCGCCCTTCGCAGCTTCGTAGAGGCCTTTCGGTCGAGCTTGACTGGTGACCTCTTACAGTTGCGCAAGGTGTACGAGGTTTCGATGGACGGGAGCCGGGGGAAGTGGACCCTCCTGTTGCGCCCGCGCGAACCATCCGGGAAAGCCGTCGTGGATTATATTCTCTTGACGGGCTCCGGAGGCCGCATCGCGACGATTGCGATCCGCTCTCCGGATGGCGATCGATCGGTGATGACGCTCCTGCCGGGAGCCGCCCGATGAGCCGCCCGCGCGCGATCAGGCTGCTCTGGGTGCTTCTGATGGGCGGGGGCATGTGGTTGTCCGTGACGCAAGTGGTTGTCCATAGTGAATTGAGCGATCTGTTGCCGGAAGGCACCACGGCCACTCAACGGCTCCTGCTCAACCAAGCGCGGAGCGGTCTGGCTGGCCGGATCTTATTATTGGCCCTCGAAGGAGGAAACCCCGATGAGCTCGCGCGCGCCAGTGGAACATTCAGCGAGCGGCTTCGCGCAAGCGAGCATTTTACATTGGTCGAAAACGGAGCGCAGGACTTACGGCCGCCGCGTCGTGGCATCGTGTACGAGTCGCGATTCCTGCTGAGCCCCAAGGTCGTCCCGGGCGCATTTTCCAGTGACTCGCTTCGACGGGAACTGGAACACCGGCTTGACGATCTGCGCTCTCCACTGGCCCCCCTGGTCAAGGAGACCATCCCGGAAGATCCCACCGGAGAGTTCTTTGCGATTCTATCAACGTGGTCCGGCGGGGACAGGCCCGGGAAGCATCGCAGCGTGTGGCTCTCCAAAGATCGTTCCAAGGCGCTGCTCCTGGTCGAAACCAAGGCTGCAGGCTTTGATGCCGACGCGCAGGCCGCCATCCAGCAGGAGATTCGTCAGACGTTTGCTTCGCTCGATGTTCAGCCGGCGCACCTGCAGCTCTTAATGACAGGGGCGGGGGTGTTTGCGGTGGAGGCCAAACAGACCATTGAACGGGAAGCCTGGCGGCTCTCGACAGCCGCAGCCGCCTTGGTTCTGCTCTTTCTCTACGTCAGTTACCGATCGATCACGCTGGTACTGTTGAGTTTGATTCCGCTGACCGCCGGCGTGATGGCCGGCATGCTCGCCGTACAAGGCTGGTTCGGCTTCATCCACGGCATCACCCTCGGGTTCGGGATTACGCTCTTGGGTGTCGTCGACGATTATCCCATCCACTTATTCAGTCATTTGAACGCCCGCGGCTCGGCCCCGGTTGTCATGCAGGAGATCTGGCCGACGATGCGAATTGGCGTGCTCACGACGGCCATCGGATTTGCCGCCTTGCTCTTTGCAGGGTTTCCTGCCTTGACGCAGTTAGGACTGTTTGCCGTCATCGGCATCCTGACCGCCGCGGTCGTGACGCGCTGGGTCCTTCCCGTCTTCGTGCCAAGCTGGTTCCTTCCTCGATCCGTGAGTCCGACCTTGCCTGGGAAGCTTGAACGGCTGACAGGTTTGAAACCGGTGATCCCGGCTTCAATCGTCCTTGCCTGTGCGACACTATTGTGGTCTCATACGCCGCTTTGGGAGACGGAGTTGGCGAGTCTCAGTCCGGTGTCGGATGCCAAGAAGCAGCTCGATGGGCAACTCCGAGAGGAATTAGGCGCGCCCGATGTCCGTGATCTTCTGGTCATTGAGGGACAAACCGATGAAAATGTGCTTCAATATGGCGAGGCCATAGAGGTCAAGTTGCAGACGTTGCGCGCCAGCGGAGCTATTGGCGGCTATGATCTGGTTTCCAACTACCTTCCAAGTCGTCGAACGCAGCAGGATCGACAATCCCATCTTCCGGAGCAATCTGTGCTGAAGCGCAACCTTGATCAGGCCCTGAAAGGCCTGCCCTTCGCGCCAGGCCTGTTCGCCCCGTTCGTGGCTGCCGTCGAGTCGGCCCGCACCCAGGTCCCGCTCGAGAGGAAGACATTCCAAGACACTGTCTTGGGAGCCAGGATGGCATCCTTGATGTTCGAGCACGAAGGAGGCTGGACGGCTGTCGTGCCGCTCCGGAGAGTCGTAGACCGGAAGCAATTGACCGAGACCGTTGCCGGATGGAACATGCCTGCGGTGGCATATGTCGACCTCAAGGAAGAATCCAATGCACTGATGAACGCCTATCGGGACCGGACGTTCCTCATCGTCCTGTGCGGTCTCCTCGCCATTAGTGTCGTCCTCGCTCTCGGTGTGCAGTCTCTCAGTGCGCTTGGGCCGGTTTTGACTCCCATCATGAGTGCGCTGGCCGTCGTCACCGCCATTGTGAATGTTTCAGGTGAATCCCTCTCGCTGTTTCATATTGCGACCTTTCTCCTCGTCATCGGGCTGGGACTCGACTACGCCCTATTCTTCAACCGGCAGGAAGGAAGCGAGGAGGGACGATCGAGAACATTATATGGTTTGCTCGTGTGCAGTACGACGACCATGCTGGTATTCGGGGTGCTGGCCGGCTCGAGTATTCCGGTCCTCCACGCGATCGGCACGACCGCGGCCGTCGGGTCATTCTGCTGTTTGTTGTTCGCCGGGATCATGGCGAAAAAGGAGTTGCATGCCTCAGCATGAACGGCGGATGACGCCCTTAACCCTCTCGGCCTATACGCTGGTGACGGCGAATGGACGGGGCATCGGCCCGGTGTCCCAAGCATTGCGCGCACGGCGATCAGGTTTGAGACCGTGCGACTTCGAAGATGCTCTGCTCAAGACCTATATCGGGCGAGTCGAGGGCCTCGAGGACTTTTCGCTCGAAAACGGATTGCAGCGATTCGATTGCCGGAACAATCGGCTGGCCTGGCTCGGCTT
>Ga0070687_100000140_pt1 | contig 25125 bp, 24 predicted proteins | sample KBSS33LmetaG_FD_64678 | JGI IMG/M metagenome (GOLD analysis project Ga0070687, IMG submission 64678) | Switchgrass rhizosphere microbial communities from Kellogg Biological Station, Michigan, USA - KBS S3-3L metaG | ecosystem: Host-associated > Plants > Roots > Rhizosphere ... | reverse complement strand
GATAAGGAAGCTAGCATTAAAGAGGCTGAAAAAATAAGAATAAAATCCCTTCCAAGGGCAGAAAAAAAAAGGATTAGTCAAGATAAAAAATTAGAGAAAGAAAGGTTAAAATCAATTTATGGAAAAGCGAAAATAGATGGAATTGAAGTCGAGGTCGCCAATTGGCTGGTTGAGCCCCCTGGCATCTTTATGGGAAGAGGTCTTCATCCATTACGAGGAAGATGGAAGCCCAGGATTACTGCCAAAGATGTAATACTCAATCTTGATGAGGATGCTTCAGTGCCCGAAGGTCCATGGAAAGCTATTGTTCACGATCATAATTCGACTTGGCTGGCCTCATGGATAGAAAACCTTACCGGAAAGAGAAAGTATGTTTGGTTGCACGACTCGTCTTACTTGCGACAGGATAATGATAAGGCAAAATATGATACGGCAAAAAAATTAGAAAATTATATTTTTGATATTGAAAAGGAGATTGTTAAACAGATGTCGCATACCAAAGATACAACAAAAAGAAAGGTAGCCACAGTCTGTTATCTAATATACAAATTGGCAATGAGGGTAGGTGACGAAAAAGATCCTGATGAAGCGGACACAATTGGTGCATCTACTCTTAGGGTGGAGCATCTTAAATTTCCAGTAATTAATGATAAGATTCAAATAGAATTTAATTTTCTTGGTAAAGACAGCGTTCCATGGCAAAAAACTCTTGAAATATCAAGCCCTGATACGAGAGCGCTTTACGAAAATTTGTTGTTCTACATGAAAGGAAAGGATAGAACTGATGAAATCTTTGAAGATATTACATCGGCTAAAGTAAATATTTTTCTCCGTTCATTAGATAAAGACAATCTGCCTAATTTGACCGCTAAGGTTTTTAGAACATATATTGCTACTGCCATCGTAAAGAAGCATCTATCTGCACCAATTTTGAAACTTAATAAAAATGAAAGTGAATTCAAAAAAATATACGTTGGAAAAATTGCAAATCTCCAAGCTGCAATAACTTGTAATCACAAGAAAGGAATAGACCCCAAGAACCCCGCTAGCAAAAAGTCATGGGAAAAATTTGAACAATCTGTAACAAACAAAAAAGAAAAAATTAAACAAATAAAGCTTGAATTGAAAGAGAAAATGTGGAAAACAGAAATACAAAAATTCAAGAAGGAACAAAGATTGGAAAAGCTGGAATTCCAATTACGACTTCAACAGGAAACAAAAGATTACAATCTTGGTACTTCATTAAGAAACTACATTGATCCACGTGTTTTTAAATCATGGTGTGATTATGTGAATTTGGATTGGACAAAAATCTACACAAGCACTCTTCAGCGAAAATTCAAGTGGATTGAACAATATTCAAAAAGTGATCTAAAAAAATATGTGAATATTGATAACACAAGATAGCAAATCATATGAATAATCTTGGGACAATTCATGAATTTCGAAAACCTTAGATTAAGAGAATGGTTTGATTATAGCATATGTAATTCAGACCCTAAAAAGTCCTTCAGATATTTGGGGCCATTATTACAGTGAAATTTTTTCATTTATCGGTTATTTTACTATTAATTATTTTCTCACCTGGAACTATTTTCAATAAAGTACATTCACAGGTTCAGTATGATGTTAACTCAATATTTATTGGAATTTTGTCAAATGGAGATTCGATCGTGCAATACGATCTTAGATTAAAAAACAATGCTACGCAAATTACATTGCCCTTAATTGGTGGTTATATTAATGAAATACTGGTTAAAAACTATTCATCAAAATTGTTGGGATATAAATTCAATTCTGTTACCAATGAAATCAGTATTAACTCACAAAATGAGTCGCAATTAAGAATTACTTATCAAACTCCAGATCTTGTTAGCAAACAGGAAAGACAATGGAGATTCTTTATGAACTCAGCTTTTCCTTTCACAGTAAAATTACCAAACGATGCAGTAGTAACTAATTTAGGAGAACAGTCGCCATCACTTATTAGAAAATTGGGTGGACAGAATCTATTATCATTTGATAAGGGTAAAATTTTAATAGATTATGTTATTGGCTATGCAGGAACACGAGAACAAGCTATAATATCTATAAATTCCGCAGAGCTTGATTTGAAAAATGCAGAAAGCGATCATGTTGGAATTAATCTAGATGATGCCAAGGGTATTCTAAATAATGCCAAAACTGCAGTGAATCAAAGTAATTATATCGATGCAGAACGACTTGCAAATAATGCCAGTGATCTCTCAAGAAATTTAGCAGATTCGTTTGAAACATCAAAGGAAGTGATAAGTAACGCCACTCATAAGGTTGATGATGCACGAGCCATAAATAAGGATACTTCAGAAGCATCGCAATATCTTTCATTGTCAAATATTGAATTTTCTCAAGGAAATTATCCCAAAGCCTTGGAATATGCTACGTCAGCAATAAATAGTCTAGATATTACTAAACAAGAAAAAATTTCGTCGAGTCCAAGCTCATCTATATATATAGTACTAATTCCAATTGCAGCTTCAGTAGGAGTATTCATGTTTTTAAAGTACAAGAGTAAAATCATTCCAAACATGTTGTCAATCAGAACCGGAAAAAACAGACCGGACAGCGATTTGACAACAAATTATTTCAAAGAAAGTGGTCGTACTAAAGAGCAACCCCCTATGAAAGAACAGATAAATAATGATGTTACTAGTCAATCGTATCACCGTAAACTGGTTGCTGATTACATTGAACAAAAAGGAAATCTGAAACCAGATGAGAAAGAAATACTGTTCTATATAGCTGATAAGGAAGGTGCGGCATTTGAAGGAGAAATCAGGAATAAATTCATATTGCCCAAAACAAGTCTTTGGAGACTCATTAAGCGTTTGGAACGAGAAGATATGATTGAAGTAACAAAGATAGGAGGACAAAATTTAATTAAACTGAAGTACCAAAATTAAAGAGTTCACCAACATAATCTGAATTGCGTTAAAATGGACAGTTACCACTCATTATTTTTAAGAATTATTTGAAGTGCAATTTCCCATCCCCTTGGGCCTATTCCTTTCACCTTCTGTAAGTTATTTATTCGTAAATTTTGCCAACTACCATCAGCCTTTTGAACCAGTATTGGAAAGTTCACTAGGGATAGCATGGGTTCATCATTTTTACTGTCTCCAATACCAAAGAATGTTACATCATTTTCATATTCTCTACGAAAAATATCCATTAAAATTTTGACAGCTGTTCCCTTATCATTACCTTGTGTAATATCAAAATATTGTCCACCCGGGATCACTTTTAATCCTAATTCTTCGACATTGTTTACAAAATTTGACATGTCTTTCTTATCTATTTGAATTATTGTTTCACTATATTTTCTTTTTATCATCCTCTTCGCGTAGTCCTCCGACAATTTAGTTATCTTTAAGAGTTCGGGTATCGACAGGTCTGATGTCCCTTTGAAATTTATTTTATGTTTGGTTCTGATTTTTTTTAGAAGACTCCTTATTTTGAAAGAAGAACCTCCAGTTTCGATTATATATTTATTTTGAAATTTCTTCAAATGATTAAATTTACTCTTCTTAAAATAACCTACAGGGATTATTGTAGCTCCGCCATTTTCTACGATAAATGGTTCGTACAATTGGATATTCGATCTGATTATATTTTGTTCCAGTTCTGTTTTTGAGGAACATAATATTAAACGAATGCCATTCTGTGTTGTCTTTTCAACTAATTTTTTGGCTTTGTTTAAATCTGGAAAATAAGTATCTAGCAATGTTCCGTCAATATCGGTAAAGATAACTTTTTGCATAGTATATGCTCGCATATTAACTCCGTATTAATATATTAACGTAAGTGAAATTTTATGGATATTTCATAGACTTATTTCATAGACTTATTAGATTCGCAATAAACATATGTAGCATCTAATGATATTGATCATTATCAAGTCCGATCGAAGAGATAAATTCTTGGATCGATTTTCAAAACAATCGTAATTTGTCTATTTGCCAATAAACATAGTGCACATTTGAAAAGTGAATCTGCTTCTTTGCTTGATAGTTTCAAGGATGAGTAACATGCAGATTGAATTGGCGCCGCCTCATTACCACGTAGATAATAATCAGTGCAAGTGATATACACGCAAATATCAAGTCACGATAGAATGCCAAAGATCCAAATGATTGAAAACGAGTTGCATATATCTCAGCCAGATACGATAATGAAATGATGACTGAGATAAATAGAAAGTTTCTAGACATATCCCTGTAGTTGCGTAAAAAATCGTCCCCGTAGTCCCTGATTCTAAGCACATCTTCCAATGTAAAAAGAAGAAAAATTAGAGGTGTGACGAACAGATATACATCAGGTATCAAATAATCATGATCTTGATTAGTTCCGGCAACTATAATATAATAGAATAGGAAAAGTATCCCTAGATCTATTATAAATCTCCCGATTCCGGACTTCCCTTTGTCTTGATACTTTTGTGTGAGTAGATAATTTTCAATCCAACTTGTTAAGATAATAAAAATTCCATAAAAGAGAACAGTTGCAGATAATATATTAGTGGGTATTGAGTAAAACGGAATAAAAACACTCTTTGATGCGTAAATAGATAATGCAATCACGATTGCATAGCTTATGGTAATTCCAAGTCTCAAAAATTCTGGACAGTCTAGACTCTTCTCCAAATTAGAAAATGAATCTACCTGTCAGTTTATTAAATTTTCAGGAGACAAGCATTATCATGAAAGTTTTAGTTGAGCTAGCATTCAGGCTGAATTATCAATTGTGACACATTTTATTGATCATTCCTTACTCGTTGACATTAAAAGATCTGATTTCGAGATTTTATTCAAAACATACTTACTTATTTCCATACCTTTTTCGTAGTTTATGGTCCTTCCGGTGTGAAGATAGCAGGTAATTACAAACTTCTCTAAGATGATACACCAAACAGCTCCCAAGATGAAATCTCTTCTATTAATGATGCCAATTTCTTCTCTTAGCTCCTTATTCTGATCTTTAAACATATTTTCAACCAGCGGATGACATGATATGACATTTTTAATTATCTTATCTATTAGTGCCTTGGTGAATTCATCCAGTACTACCATATTAGAACTATAAATTATATTCCATTTAAAGAGTTTCTATGTAGGTTGTATCTTATCATATATTGAAATAAGCGAGATCCATTTTCATAATTATAAAATTAGATATAATATTATATTCTTCCATATCTAATGAATACATGCAAAATTCAATGGGGAGATTGTATGTGGTGGGAGTTGGTCCAGGACATCATGATCATATGACCTTTAGAGCAAGACAGGCAATAGAAGAAAGTGAAATCATAGTAGGCTATGATACATATGTTTCACTAATTGATGATCTGATTCAAGGTAAAGAAGTTTACAGATATCCAATGACTCAAGAGGTCGATAGAGCAAATCAAGCAATTGAATTTGCTGAAAAAGGAAAAATTGTGTCTTTGGTTTCATCAGGAGACCCTGGTATTTATGGCATGGTAGGCTTAATTTATGAAATTCTTGCTGACAAAAAATGGAATCATCATGACGGAATTTATGTCGAATGCATTCCAGGTGTTTCTTCTCTAAACTCTTGTTCCGCGCTAATTGGTTCTCCATTGATGACAGACTTTGCTGTTGTAAGTATGAGCGATCTACTTGTGCCCTGGGAAATTATAGTTAAGAGGGTTGAGGCTGCTGCAATCGGAGATTATGTAACAGTAATCTACAATCCTGCAAGTAAAAAGAGGATTCATCAGCTTAAAGATACTAGAGATATTTTTCTGAAATATAGAAAACCTGAAACACCTGTTGCGATAGTCAAGGGCGCATTTCGCGAAAGTCAGAAGATAGTCGTTACTACACTAGAGAAATTGCTCGATTACAATGATTTGCTAGGCATGATTACAACAGTAATAGTAGGTAATTCATCAACATTTAATTACAACGGACTTATGATAAATCCGAGAGGATATAAATCCAAGTATCAGCTTGCGCCCGAAACTTCAAAAACTATAACCTAAACTTAAAAAGAGTTTATGACGGACCTTAAACCTCTGTAATCCTCAGTTATACTAAACGCTTTGTCGATCTCATCAAGGGAAAATCTGTGGGTTACCAACCTCCTTAAATTAATTTTTTGATCATGAACCAGATCTACCGCTTTTTTCATTAGATTTGGAGTTGAACTAAAGCTTCCACTTAACGTTATTTGATTATAGTGAAGTAGATTTGGATCAATATTCACAAACTTGTTCTTTGATATGCCAGCAAATACGTTGATTAGTGAATTTTTGCCAGCTACTTTTAATGCCAGGTCTATAGCATCAGGATTACTTGTAGCCACAATTATTAATTTTCCCCCCTTCTCATATGTATAATCCCATATGGTTCTAATTGACTCCTCCGCATCGTTATTCAAGAGTATCATGTCTGCACCAATTGATTTTGCCTCCTTCAATCTAGATGGAATTTTGCCAACAACAATTGTTTTTGCACCAAAGAGTTTTGAAATTTGCAGGTGAATTAGGCCTATTGGACCGTCACCGATAATTATCACATATTCATCACGAACAGAATTATTAATATTCAGGTACGCATTTAGACAACAAGATAAAGGCTCTATAAGCGATGCTTCGTCATCATTAATGCTACTTTCAATAGGAACGATTCCATTAATAAGTATATTATTTTCAGGAATATTTATGTAGTCTGCAAATCCACCGTTAACACTTGAACCAATTTCATTAAGTTTATTACAACAATTAAAGTGACCTGCATTACAATGATGACACTTTAAACATGGTATTAATGGGGAAACGATCACTCTTTTATCCTCTGCAATTAATTGACCGTTGGGCAGACTAAGCGTTCCCAATGTTCTTGCGCATATCTCATGACCCAAGACAATTGGGGGTCGGACTTTTTTATGACCTTCTTTAAATACCCTGACATCATATCCGCAAACAGCGCAAGAGAGAGTTTTTAGTAATACATTGCAATTTTTGCCAGACATAGGTAAATCTTTAATTTCAAAATTTCTTGGTCCACTAAAAACCGCTGAATGATTTTTTTGAGGTAACATAATTATTCATTTTATTTAGTTGAGAGTTTTTTACAATTCAGCAATAATGCCCTTATAATTGTCCATATTTCAAAAATCAATTACTAGTCAATCCCTTCCTTTAATTTGTCTCCCATTGAGATGAATTTTCCATGCTCTTGGATTCGTATACTAGTATCAACTCTTATACGCAATCCCACGGAACGGAATATTGCCAAGAGTTCACCGCCCGATATGAGAGAATCTAAATCTCCAGACTTGATCAATTCTACTATTCTGTTTACTACGAGTTTTGCCTGTACGGGATATTGTGATTCTGCTAGATCTAGTACTTCGTCACCCCTGTCATACAAGTATTTTAATAATAATTCTTTATCATCAACTTTTTTCACGTCGGATTTTGATTCTTTGATTTTTTCAATCAATGCTGCTTTTTCTTTTAATTGTTTCATTTTACGTGCTCTAATTATCGCCAGTTCAGGATCTTCTTCCTGACTCATCCTTTGATCACTCCAATTGGAACTAAACGCGCTACTTTCGTTGCGATTCCTAGAGAATGAGATACCTCAACAACAGAATCTACGTCCTTATATGCTTCAGGGGTTTCTTCAACCATACCTTCTCTACTCAAAGCTTTTATGTATACTCCTTTTAACTCTAAGTTTTTTCTTACACTATCTGTTGTATAATTTCTCCGTGCGGCAGATCGGGACATCGTTCTTCCTGCACCATGTGCAGTTGAACCAAAACTTAACTCTAATGATTTTGAATTACCAAGAAGTATCCAGCTTGCCGTTCCCATTGAACCTGGAATAAAAACCGGTTGGCCAATGTTGCGATACTTTATTGGAATATGACTATCCCCTGCAGGAAATGCTCTTGTAGCCCCCTTTCTATGTATTACAAGATCTCTCGTACCTTCACCGCCAACAGTATGTCTTTCGACCTTCGCTATGTTATGTGAAACATCATATACCAGCTTCATATCTAGCTCTTCCTCAGTCATCCCCAGTACCTTTCCAAATGTGTTTCTGGTCCAATGAGTTATCATTTGTCTATTGGACCATGCAAAATTTAGTGCAGAATACATTGCTTTTCTATAACTATCACCTTCATCAGAGTTATTTGGAACACATGCTAGTTCTCTATCTGCAATTCTCATTCCAGAATCTCTTATTATTTTCTCTGAAATTTTTAGATAGTCACTGCAAACCTGATGTCCAAATCCTCTAGATCCACAGTGTATCAGAACAGTGACTTGACCCTCTTCAATTTCCATAGCTCTTGCTGCTCTTTCATCGTATATCTTATCCACTTTTTGTACTTCAAGAAAATGGTTTCCTGAGCCAAGAGTTCCCAACTGAAGCTTACCTCTTTTCTTAGCAAGTTCCGAGACATGACCCGGATCTGCGCCTTTCATACAACCATTCTCTTCACAAACATCAATATCCGAATCCCACCCATATCCATTCTGAACTGTCCATGTAACCCCTTGAATTAGCAGTTCATCTAGCTCCGGTCCTGACATCCTTCTTGAACTTGAGCTACCTACACCTGATGGAATTGCCTGGAACAATTCATTTACTAGATCTTTGAGTTTTGGTCTAATTTCTTCTACCCTTAAATTGGTCCGCATAAGTCTAACACCACAATTAATGTCATACCCCACTCCCCCAGGACTAATTACACCTTCTTCTAAATCCATACCTGCCACTCCACCCACTGGAAATCCATATCCCTCATGTCCGTCTGGCAATACCACCACATGTTTCATAACACCTTTTAATGTGGCAACGTTTGCAGCCTGATCAATAGTCCTATCTAACGCCATTTTTGAAATCAAATTCTCATCTGCGTATATTGTTACTGGAACCAGCATTCCTTTAGATTCATTTTTCTTAATAACATACGTGAATTCTCCTTCATTTTCTATTTCATGATTTCCTAGTCGCGTTGTCAAGTTTTTCATGGATTTGAGAATTTTAAATATCCATTCATTATATTCTTTTCAATTTTCTATGGAATTGGAAAATATTCTATACAGACGAAACCACACAATATTTCTGATATACTTGTTACCCTACTACTCTTTAAAGTAGTACAGTCTAACCTATGATCCAGTTTCTATGATTTGTTACGTTTGATTCTTAGTTGCCTTAACAGGTTCGATAAGGGTTGATCAAAAAACAATTCGAACTTTATAGGAAATGAATTGTGACAATAATCCCTGAAATTTGCTTTTATTATAAAAAAGAGAAAAAAGGGGAAATAGTTGACTATTTGCCCATGGTGGAATTTCCACCCATGCTGCTCATATTCCCACTCATCATTGTTCCATTGCCGGTCATGTTACTGCTGCTGGTATTGAGCATTGTAGCGTTTTGGGTTACTTCACTTTTAGATGAAGATTTTGACTCTGAGGATGAGGATTTCTTTTCAGATCCGGATTTTGATTGGGTTTCTGAACCTGATCCTGATTTTGAAGTTTTCTCACTTGAAAAAGTTTGGTTTGTACAGACAACACTTGCACTGCCTTTTGGTGCAACGCATGTTCCTTCTGGATGATCATTTGCAGTTGAAGTTTCATTGGCTAGTACTGCAAATGCGCCACCTTTTACAACATCTTTCATTGAGTGGTCCACACCTACATAGATGCCTGGATCTGGAAATGTTGCTTCAATTACAGATGCTGAACCTGGAGGAATCCACCAAGTCTCGTCATTTTTATCTTGCATTCCATAGGCTTTTCCTGTTTCGTCAGTGCCATCTCTTACGGTAATCATTCCGCTGATAAAGTGGAATGATACACCGTCATTTGGTCCTGCATCGACTATATACCAGCGAGTTAATTCACCTGGTTTTACCTTGAATAGATCTGGGCCGTTAAGTTTTACTTTATTTACTTGGCCAATTGCTGGCACATATTTGTGAGCCATACCGTTTGTCAGTACTAGATCTGGGTTATTTGCTAATAACTTGTTCATGTCAAATGATCCTGTTGTTCCATTTACGCCGTATATTTCACTGAATACTACATAGAATTCTTTGGCTTTTTCTTCGGTTGTTGGATGAACAACTATGCCACCGTACATTCCGTTAGCAATGTGTTCCCATATTCCATTGAGACCATCACCACTACAGTGATAGAAGAATGCACCTGGGTATACTCCCTTGAGTGACCATGATTTTGATTCACCTGGTTTTACAGCTCCAGAATTTGCTTTATCTGGACCAAATCCTGCATGAAAGTCCAAACTGTGAATAGTCTGTCCTTCGTTCTTTAATGTGAGGTTTAATGTGTCACCCTGATCTATCGATATAACTGGCCCTGGTATGCTACCATTGAATACCATTGCGCTATATGTAACACCTCCGGGGTGTAAATCATTATCAGGAGCAACTTGAACTTCTTTTTCTGATGCAATCAAAGTTACGTGTTTTACCTTTCCTGCTGATTCTTTTTGCTGATCTTTTTGCTGATCTTTTGCCTGAGCATATACCACATTGCTCCCTGAAAAATGCGGAACCAAAGCAATGCTGCTTACAAGCAAGAAGCTAGATACTACTAAGCTTGCAACTATTAAACTACGATTCATTATTCGCATTGTATTATATCCCACTATAAATATTATACTAGGATAAGAATAAAATATTTTAATTTAAATTATAAATTTGTTGAAATTATACATTGATTATAAAGATATCTATATTTTTTAACCTTTAGATAGAAATATACAATTCAGTATAGGAAAAATCAGCCCAAGCTAGTTAGTGGTGAATAGACGCAAAGGATCAATAATCCTGATGAGTTAATTGTACGGTAAGCAATGAGAGTCAAGGTCACTAATCATCTCTTAGCAACCTCTTCATCTCCTGATAATCTTCTTTGCTTATTTCCCCCTTTGCAAACCTTATCTTAAGTATGTGCAGTGGATCGTCAGTTCCAATTATTATTGATTTATTTAATAGATTAGAGTGAATCGACGAGGTGGACTTAATTTTCGTTGCATTAATTAATTCACCATTATCTACTAATCCACTATCGTAGTTTTGCATCTGGGGTTTTTGAACAAGATAGCATTCCTTGCACAACATAAGATTGCGATTCCAACTAATCCTCGCAGAATATTTTCTAATCCCCAATTTTTTCTGACATACACAACAATAGTTTTTTTCATGGCTTGATAATAAGGTATAGCATGATTCACACAATTCACTATGTGTTGCCCAACCAATGGAAGGAAGATATCTCGATAATCCCAGTTTGAATTTTTTCTTACAAATCGCACATTCATCCAAATCTTCAAACTTTATATCAACATCTTGTCCGATAATTGGCAGGAGAATATTAAAGAAGTTATCCGCAAATTTTCTATCTAAACCACGCTTTGAGTAATCATATATCTCTACTCCCGTAGGTTTTTCCTTTAAAATAATTTGAAAATTAATACCAGATTGGTTTTGGGTTCCAAAGACAGATTTACCTACGATGTTATTTCTCTGCTTGTCAGCGTACTTTATTTCTGCATTCTTTTTACAACACTCAAGCACAGTATTAAAGAGATCATAATTTACGTTAGAAAAGGATGCTGACGCTCTGATAGTCACATAATAGATTAATTATGATACATAGAAAAATTTTTCTGAGGTTGTTCTCAATTTTCAATAGTGATGATTAGTAAGACTAAAAATTGATAGAAACGGGGAATTCAAATTTTAGAGGAGTTGGAAGAAAAAGATTGTCAAAATCAACACCTGTTACTTCTAGAAATACCGCATAATTCCCAGGAGAGAAAATATCTCCAATAATCTTAATTGGTCCACTGTAATCAGCAATATAACTTGCTGAAAGTGGATCAAAATTTGCATTTATGTGATACGGTTCTGTTGTTGACCTGACAAATTCCATTAGTATGTGTCCATCATGACTATGAACAGTTTCAGTGAAAAGCCTACGACTTTCATTAGCTACCGTGACAAGATAAGTAGTATGCTGTATGTTTTTACCAGTTTTGTTATCTAATAAGGTAAAATCAAGGTGAACATTTTTATTTGCAGGCAGCTCGGTTGCATTAAATTTTAGCTGTGCACTTCGATCGCCTAATGTAACCATAGGCATATTATGACCATCACCTAGTTCAGCAGCAAATGTTTGAAAATCAGAATTAGGTATAATGAATGAGCAAGTGATTACGGTTAATAAAACCCATGCTCTAGATGACATACAGTTTAATTTCAACTAATAATTCAATCCATTATATAAATTGAATTAAAAATGTATCATATTAACAAGTTGTGAATTTGCTATCCTGTTAAATAATATAAATTACCATCAATTGGTAGATTCAACATGGAAATGTACGCTAAAATAATTTTTTCTTTTCTTTTTGCCATCAGTGCTATTCTTCTTCCTAATTTGCATCATGTGATTGCGGATGGAATTTTTGAAGAAAATCTACCTCCAGCTACAGTAGGTGATAGAGTAGCAAGCCTTTACACAAAGATTAGTCCGCCCATATTGACATCTGATTCAAAGCAAAATGCTTTCTTTCATTTAAGGTTATTTGATTCGAAAACTGGAAATAACATAACTAATGTTAATTATTTTGTAACTATTACCAAAGGTGACAAATTGCTGTTACGTGAATTATTTTATTCAAAGGATGGACCATTAACACTAAAATTCCGACCAGGTCAAGGTCCAGTTACAGTCTACGGATCTACGGAGGCATTTTTGGGCGGCTGGACAGATGAAACTGGACAACTCACAGTAGCTGGCCCTGTACTCACTCAAGGCGGATTATATCATTTTGCCATAGAAATCTTTGGAATTGACAACGTCAGAAACATCTTCAAGCCTGAAAATGCTCCAAAGTTTAATTCTTTCCTAAGTATTGGTGATGTATTTACTACTAATTTGACGCACGGAAATGACAATTATAATAGCACACTAATTTCATATTATGATAAAATTAGAAATTTCACTTTTGATCCCAAGAATTTGAGAGCAGAATGGACAATGCCATTTAATTGGAACGTTTCAAGAATAAAAGCAAATAATATTTTTGTTCATGAAGAATTTAGGGTTCCAAAATCATTTAACGCATTCTCTAATTCTACGCTATTTAATGCCACAGTAAATGGACAACCAGTGGTGGGAAGATCTCTCGCCATAGATCCATTTACCTATGATAAGGCCTTAGTAATTCACTTTCTCCTGAACAAAAATGATATTATCAAACTAGCTGAAAATAATCAAGTAGTAGCAGATAGTAATAATTCAATGAAGTTTACACTTCGACCTGTAGCAAATCAATCACAAAAGACTTCTGCGGATATGGTAACCGATACAGGAGGAATACATGCATCACTATTATGGAATCCAAATCCGCCCGTAATAGGAAAGAATAATCTAGGTATTAATTTCAGTGATGCTCTGAGTGGAAATCGATTAAATGCAGATGTTAATTACGAGTTGTTGATCCGAAACAGTACAGGAGCTGTAATTGTAGAGAAGAATAATATCACAGCTATAAATGGAATTTCAAACCAGACTTTATCATTGCCGTCTAAAGGAGAATTTAACTTGGAGCTACTAGTAAAGTCATTAAAAATCCCCAAGCTGACTGCATTAGATACTACGAGAAAAGGTATTGCAAGAGGTTTCGTTGTCGTTTCATGATAATATTGTGGTCAAATAATACCGTTATGAATTAATGAATATTTACTAACAGTTTGAGAATTGCAATACTATAATGCAATTCGAGGCTCATGGATGAAGCATTCCTGATTTGAATTAATATCTAATTTTTTATTGGTCCTGGTTTTTCATTCCTTTGTTTCTTTCAATATGGTCCAGGACCTCCTCGTATTGTACATCAAACTGTTTGGTAGAGAGTGACAAATGTTCAATTTTTGCAAATGCCTTTACAATACTCTTTGCTGCGAGAGGTTGAGGCAAGGATTTGTCCGAAATTTCGCCGTAAAATCCAATTCCTTCAATATTTCTATCAGATGCCATCCCCAAGATAAGTCCATTAAACCAGGTTATTGTTGTAAATTCAGAACCTAAAGTATCCACATTAGAACTTTCAAGAAGTGCTTTCAGTTGTGGTTTGGTTGCTACACCTACAACTCTTGGTTCTCCTGTGGCCATTTCATTTAATGAGCCACCTGCGGTATAGAGTCTTTTTACATCACCTATCGACAAACAGAAATCAAGGAATGTATTACACAATTCAAGTAGCTCTCTTTGGTCGTCAGGTTGGACGTCACCAGTAAGAATTAGTAGTTTTTCTTTTTCAGAAAAATAAATCTTGTAAATATCCCTTGCTGATTCTATAACACCATCTTTTACATTAACCCATGGTTTTGGATTTGAGATAATATTCGCAACGTGTTCAGTATGCAAATTGCTTGTTAAAAATGAAGACACTAATCCACCAACTCTACCCATGTCAGGAAGCGAAGCAAATACTCTAAAGGAATCTACTTTCTTTTTTATCAAAATTTCTAGCATTAACATTCTTGCTTGTACACTCTATCAATTGAGCCTATATAGAGATACTGATTCAAAGATAGGTTTTAGAGTTTGTCCTCTTCTTCCACTAGTTTATCTATGGATTCTCCACTAGGTAGCGGTGAATTCTTATCGACCGCATATGTGTAAAGTTCGTCCCAATCCATTCCTAAAATAACGTTTCTCCCAACAGCAATGATTTTAGATTTAGGAACGTCAAATCTATAATTACGTTCGCCGAAGATGATTATCTTGTCATCAGTTTCCTTCATTATATGTCCTACATGGTCCTCATTTTCTATCCTGACACCTTTATTGAACAGCGTCTTTGCATATTCTTTTACATAATTGTTGAAATCAGTGGTATCATCTCTTCCCCAGGGGTCCACGTATTTACTTGTAGGAAGCGGAGCATCCCTGCTAACAGAATATTTTTTTGCAATTTCTCCAAACTTTAGTCCTACCAACACGTTTTTGCTAACTGTCTTGATTTCTGAAAGTGGTATATCATATCTTTCCTTGCCATCTCCGAATACAACAATTTTATCATTAGTCTCTCGAACAACAAATCCAATGTGAGGTGCATCCAGTGCAATAACAGCCCTATTGAAATATTTTCCGGATGTCATATATCACTCAATATCCAGTAATGCTGTATATTAATAAATAGTCGAAAAGGCTAGTAGCTCGATTGTCTGAATCTACCACTATATAAACAACCTTTAAGTGCGATTAGATATTCTAATACCTTATGGAAAAAGCAAAAGTAAAAAGACGCGTAGATTACGATGATGAAACTTTAGAAAAGATGAAAAGATATTACAAAATAGATAATCATGAGGAACTTTTGCGATTCATAAAGACCCACGGATTGAGGGATTATGATTTTGAAATAGATAAGTTATGATATTTGTAAATAGCATTGGGATTAGTATTGATAATTAGGTAGTTTGGTTTTTGAATTTTTTTCATCTCATAACACAATTGGAAACAGGTTTTTTAATTCAAGATTTTGCAGTTGTAATGATTGTAGCCGCTATTATGGTTTTTGTCACACATAAATTGAAGCAGCCGATGGTAATCGGATATATTTTAGCGGGTATGCTTATTGGCCCATTTACTCCTCCATTTAGTTTAGTACATAATGTCGGGACGATAAATACACTAGCTGAACTTGGGATTATCATACTTTTGTTTGTAATTGGAACTGAATTTCCTATCACCAAACTCAAGTCTGTTGGAAGAATATCCATGATTGTGGGTATTGCAGAATCAGTTGGAACTCTACTAGTTACATTCTTCGTGGCACGAACGCTTGGTTTTTCACAATTTGACTCAATGTTTTTGGCACTTGCCATGTCAGTTACTAGTACTGTAGTTACAGTAAAGTTACTAGAAGAACTAAACATGATTAACGACAAATCAAGTGTATTGATAATGGGTATATTAATTGTAGAAGATGTTATTGTCATTACCATGCTAGGTATCTTACAATCATTATCTCTAACAGCAGCTGTTTCATTTGTTGACGTTTTGTTATCGGTGGCAATAGTTTTGGGCTTTATAGCAGCGATTCTTATACTAGGTTCAAGATATTTGCCACCACTAATAGATAAGCTAGCTCGAACAACAGATTATTCTGTTTTGATAATAGTTATACTAGGTCTGGCGTTTGGTCTATCCTTTGTTGCCATTGAACTTGGATTGTCACCGGTAATAGGGGCGTTCTTGGCTGGCGTGCTAGTAGCTGAATCCAATAGTGCAGGTATAGCTCGAGTCATAACTATTCCCCTAAGAGACGTGTTTACAGCATTATTCTTCGTGTCAGTTGGAGCACTTGTGGATGTGTCAAAAATACCACTATTCATCATTCCTGCTTTAATCCTTATCGTGACATCATTTATGGCAAAAATGATTATTATCATACCTGTTTTAATTAGAGCAGGATATGACACTACTACAGCGGTTAGAACCGGCCTTGGACTAGCTTCGGCGAGGGGTGAGATGTCACTCATAGTAGGAAAAGGGGGCCAAGACGTTGGCGCTGTCTCTTCATATATTCTTCCTATCCTAGGAGTTGTTACAATTGTTACCACCTTTGCGACCCCTTATATATTAAAAATAGGAACTAAACTAAACATATCATCAAGTCCAAGCGAAGAAAATAAGAGCTAGATAAAGTATACTGAATCAGATTAGTTCATCACCAATATTCCTAGGTTACATAAAAGTGAAAGATGTTTAGGATTGATTTAGTATACCAGTAATTCTTACGGAATGTTCCTTCGGCGGAACGAAAATTTTAGCAAATATTGTCTTACCATCTTTTGTAATTTGTTCATCCTTTTGCCCTATATTATCTAAATATATTTTTACATTCGGAGTATTATCTAATTGTGGTATCTCAAAAGTAACGATACCTCCTAACGGATTATAGTGATCGGCAATAAATGAAATACTATCGGATGCTTTATCATAAGTAAAATTGCTTATCTTTGCAAGGCTCTCTAAACCATAGGTTAGAAACCTACCGTCACCTAAATCAAGAGTGTTAATTGGAGCATTAAGAGCAATTCCAGCACAACTGAAATAGTTTGCATATTTTACTACTGCGTTGTCCGGTCTGGCTGAAAACGATTTAATCTCCCCCGGTTTTAAGATGGGTATGATATTAGATTTGATAGAATCTATTTGTGATCCATTCTTGTCATGAACTGATGCGTATACAGTAATATTCTGCAAAACGACTTGCCCTATATTTTTCAGGGTACCGACCAATTCTCTGTATTGACCCACTGGAAAGTTAGAATAATTTTGCAGAACGACATTATAAAATGGCTCATTTAACATTTGAGTTTCCAGTATGTACGGTTTACCCAATACATCATAGTCCCTACCTATTTTAAATTTAAAAGGAGATTCCTTACCTGGAAAAACTATTTTACTAAATGTAGGATCATTCAAGGTTGTATTTGATCCATCAATTTTATTATGGACGTCGAGTCCTACGGTCACCTGTTCAGATGTAGTTCCGTAATTTGTTACAACGCCGACGATATTCAATATCCCATTAGAATCATTAAAGGGAGATCCTGAGGAAACTCCAATATCAGCCCCATAAATTTGAGCGAAGCTTAATTGGGAAATGTACAAAGTTAACAAAAAAGTAATCAGAAAAATAAAAATTTGGTTCACAGTAATAAGTTATTGAAAGGAAAATAAATATCATTGCTAATTAGAAGAAGAATTTCTTAGTGAGATAATGAAAATGAAAATAAATTTAGATTTTCTCACTGGATATTTTATCAAATGGCATCATTACTTTTGGCAGATTTTCTATCAAGTCAGTTGCTACCATATGAAGTCCAACTCGCTCAAATGCCAAACGAGCAGCCAAGCCATTAAAGTAAATTCCTAGGGCAGATGCATCAAAAGCCGAATTTATCTTCGAGTAAAGGGCGGCTACGAGTCCTGCAAGTACATCGCCAGTACCTCCAACAGTCATTGCAGGAGTACTCCTTCTTATTGTTGCAACTTTACCACTCGGGTCAGCAATTACATTTAACCACCCTTTTAGAATTATAGTAATCTTATGCCTAGATGCCATCCTTGTCACGCTTGATATAATATCTCCCTCGCTGATTCCCACTTCTTCGTTAAAAATTCTTTTGAATTCTCCGGCATGTGGGGTAATAATAGTATCACTTTCTGTTATTTCTGTAATCACTTTTGGAATTAATGCGGACGCATCAAGTACAAGTCTTGTTCCGTTCTCCTTCAGATTCTTGACAAGTGAATTTAATGCTTCAGCCTTGGATACTGTCATTCCCATTCCAATAGTTGCTGCATTTGGTTTCTTCGGAAGATTTTTAGTCAATCGGTTTGCAGAACCAATTGTAAGCGAATTATCTGTCATGGGTAATGCAATGATATTTGGGGAATACGACCTTATCGCATTAATAATAACCCTAGGGACTGCAGTATAAACCAAGTCTGCACCAGCACGGAGGGCAGATAGTGATGCCAATAGTGGAGCGCCGTGATACAAGCTGCTACCACCTATAACAAGAACTATTCCATTATCCCCTTTTTTAGAATTTTCATAGCGAGTCATTAAATGGTTTTTCACATAATCTTGTGTTATGGAAAGTAACTCTGTCAATCCTTACTATGTTATCTTACGCCCTTGCCAAAAACCTTCCTAAAAAAGGCAGGTAAAGAGCCAAAAGTACAAATTAATTAACTCTTCTCATCCAATTGTCTTTGAGTTCCTTCAAAAAAGTTGTGTCATTCAGAATCAATACTGGAATCATTTTTTTCTCGAAAAATGGATTGAATCCAATCCAGTTTCAAGTTCTGTCCTACTTTTACAACCTAAAGGAAAGTCATTCAATAAATTGAAACCGTCTTTTACTTTTTTGAAGAGAACCTACGATTGGAATACTGTATCCACATTGTTTGCAACAATTTCGGTGATCTAGATTCCACCCATCAATATTAAACCCGTACCTTTGAACTACCAAGTAACCACATTCAGGACAGTAAGTGTTTTCGAGCTTATGTCCGGGTACATTCCCAATGTAAACATATTTCAATCCAACTTGCTTTGCTACTTCATAATGTTTTTCAAGAGTTAAAACAGGAGTCGAATCAAACTCCATCATCTTGTAGTCGGGATGAAATCGTAAAAAGTGAACGGGAGTGTCTTCTCCTAGCTCGTCATAAACAAACTTGCATAGGTTTCGTGCTGAATCCAAACTGTCGCCAACTTCTGGAACGATGAGGTCAGTTATCTCGATGTGAATATTAGTTTTTGATTTAATTTCCTTTAGAGTTGAAAATATTGGGTCTGAGCTAGGAATTCCTATATATCGTCTCACGAATTGCTGATTGCCGCTCCCTTTAAAATCTACTGTTATACAATCTAAAAATTTTGACATCATATTAACAGATTCGGGCGTATCATATCCGTTGGAGACGAAAATGTTGAAGATTCCTTGTTTATGTGCCTCAATTCCGCAATCTTTTGCGAATTCCATAAAAATAGAAGGTTCATTGTACGTATACGCGATACCTTGGGCGCCATGAAATTTTGCCTTGACTACTACCTCCGATGGAGTCATCTCGATTCCCTCTATTTTTCTTCTCTGTGAGATGTCATAATTCTGACAATATTTACAAAGCCAATTGCAACCAGTTGTAGCAATCGAGTATATGGAAGATCCAGGCATATAATGAATTACAGGCTTCTTTTCAATCGGATCAATTTGTCCGGCAATTACTTTTCCATATACATATAACCATAATTTATTATAATTAACACCTCTAATTCCACAAAGACCTATTTTTCCTTCTGGGATTTCACATTTCCTGGCGCATGCGGTACATCGTATTCTACCATTTTGAAGATTAGAGAATAGTTCTGCTTCTTTACCGAGAATTTCTACAGACGCCATGATTTATTATATAGCACAACGAACTTTATAAATCAGACTAGCAGTATCGACAACCTTCGTTTTAGAACAGCAAATCTTATCGTACGATACAAACCCCTGCACATTGACTAAATAGTATTGGAATTATTCCCTGGAATTTGATTTATGAAATGATAATGTTCTTTTAGAATTTAGCGGACAATATCATGAAGGCGTCTAAGAAGTGAATTAGAAAATTTCAACATAAGTTTTATATGAAGAAAATAATCCAATTTTCTATCGCTCCGATGGTGTAGGCCGGTTAAGCATTTCGCCCTCTCGAGGCGACGATCCCGGGTTCAAATCCCGGTCGGAGCACTCAAACTACAAGATTCTGCAGTCCGGTAAAATCTCTTCATCTACACTTGATTATTATTCAAGAGTTATAGGGGGACTACCAATGTCATCATTATCCTGTAGCAAAAAATAATCAGCGAAGAAAAATATTATTCTTACGTAGAGACCAACTTGGAAGATTTATCTGGACAGCTAAAGAGGACTTTGTACTAAGTCTTTTTTTCTCAATATTATTGAATGTCCTTCTTTAATATGATAATAATTATGGAGTTTGGATAATTCATTTATGCTTGCCTCAGAGAAGTAATCATCATTGTATCTAGCCAAAATTATTTTGCAATCTTGACAGAATATTTCTTTGAATGACATTATCTACATTTGACATTTTCAAAAGTTGTTTATTTAACTATTTTCTTTCTTAAAGGACTTGAGTTGCATCTTGTTTTTTGTTCTCTTTGAATTTCATATTGGCGAGCTTGTAATAAATTACTTCACCACGTCTCTCTACAACAGCAGCTATTGCATTTTTTCCCATAGTTTCTATTTCTCTAACACTTTTTGAAAGTTCTCCTACCTTGACTTTAATTCCCTCATTAACGCAAAAAACTACGAATTTTGCAAGTTTCTTTTCGTATCCTCCTCTTTCATATACCCTAAAATCTGCACCAAATCCAAATCCCTCTTTTACAACATAACCTCGACTTCTTAAGTCTCTATATACTAGAAACTTTGTAACTATCTCCTCATCATACCTTAATACGTATTCGAGTAGATCGCTAAATTCAGCTATATTCCGATTGGTTATGATGAGTCTGTTAATATAAATCAGATATAGTGCTTCGTAAGTTTCCAAAAAGTAACTATTGTCTTCTTTTTCGCCGTACCCCTTGTTGCGAAGCTGATCTTGAGATCTTGTATCATCAATTTTTATCAAGCATTTTTTAGTTAGTACTCCTTCAATCATGTTTTGAAATTCACTACTCTGATCTGCTTCTCGGGACATAACGATTAAATCACTCTGCAAGAGGGATTTAAGTATTAAATCAATTGATGTATCATGAAAGGTGTTAATTACAGGGAAACAAAGGGAATGCCGTATGTTAGGAGAGAATATATTTCTGGAAAACCCCAGTTAAAGATTGCAAGGTTTTCTTCTGGGCAATCCAAAGTTGATTACGATTACAAACTTGAATTAATTGTTAGTGAAAAAATGCAAATTAGACACAATGCACTAGAAGCAGCAAGGTTGGCGGCAAATAAGTCAATGTCTCAAGCAGGAGACATGAGTTTTTTCTCCAGAGTTACAGTTTATCCTCATTTAGTGCTACGCGAGAATAAGATGATCGCAACTGCAGGTGCAGATAGATTGCAAGAAGGAATGAGGAGAGCGTTTGGGAAGGCTACTGGGCTTGCTGCGAGGGTCAAGCCTGACCAATCAATATTCGAAGCATATGTTTCAAGAGCAAACTTAGAACTTGCAAAACGCGGTTTCAAGGTAGCATCGAGCAAATTAGGGTGTCCAACAACTGTTAAAATAACTTTATTAAAAAATAATGATATAGTGAACAATTAAAATACAAAGTCAAATCCTTACTTTACTTTTCGTACGTCAAGGAGTTATTTGTAGTTCGCTCATGTACTGTTGAATTTAGAATTAATGACTTACAATCCCCTGTTACTCATATTCAGATTCGCCCTAATTGAATTTGAGATTATTAGCGTGAGGATTTTATCAAGAGATACCAATTTTGGTAAACGTAAATCAAGATATTCAAATATCAGATGAGATATTAGAAATGGAACGCAGAAAAAATCCTTAATCTAAATGGTTTAATAAAGTTTTGAGGGCTTTTGCATACGACTTAACTACATCAGAAAAATATCAATACTTGAGTTCGCTATATTAAATTTTTAAGTTAATACTTTGTGTCGAAGGTCGCGAAAACCACGCTCTAATTGTAGGTAATTGCTGGAAGGGAAAGGAAATTATATCCTTGAAGGCAAGAAATATTATGGCAAGTATGAAAAAAGATTTTATCGTTGCACGCATAGAAGCTGCACAGGATGGTAGTCCTTACGTTTATGTTGGTTTTAGTGATCCTAATGATTACAAGACCGATAAACCAATGAATCCATTTGGTTCTAATGTTATGGCATTCTCTTCTCCCGAGGATATGATGAAAAATCTTCCAAAAGCTATGGGGAATATTTCAAGAATGATGGCAGGGGGCGGCGCTAGTGATTCTCCGACATTCAAAATTAGCGTAAGGGAATACGAAGACATTGGGATTAGAGTAGGAGATAAAGTCACAATAGAAATCCGAAAAGCTGATAATAATCTATATACATAGTTTATTAATTAATTTCCATTTACTAATTTTCGGTAATTTTTTTTGTAAAGTAAGAGAAAAGTTTATTCTAGTAGCATTTAAACTCAATAATTGGAAAAATAATTGCTTAGATCTGTATCAGATCTTGATGACATTCAATATTATGGAAAGAAGGTCCTAGTCAGAGTTGACTTCAACGTAACTATCGATAACGGGTCGGTTACTGAAGACTATCGAATTAGAAGCGCGATTCCTACAATAGAATATCTTGTAAAGAGAGGGGCTAAAGTCATCTTAGCATCCCATTTGGGTAGGCCTAAATACCGTGATCATAATAATACGCTTGCACCCGTAGCTGTGAGATTGAAAGAAATACTCAATAGAAAAGTCGATTTCATCAATGACTGCACTGGTACTGAAGTATATACAAAGATAGAAAAGATGAGTTTTGGGAGTATTCTTTTATTAGAGAATTTAAGATACTACTCCGAAGAGCAGAATAATGATCCTGAATTTTGTAAATCCATTTCATCCCTAGCTGATATTTACGTAAATGATGCTTTTAGCACATCGCACAGAAAGCACGCTTCGACGTACGGGGCTGTAAAAAATTTTGATATTCGCTTATCAGGATTTAGCTTAAAGAAGGAAATTGAATATCTTTCAATGATAAGATATAATCCTAGAAAGCCATTTACGCTGGTAGTAGGAGGTTCAAAGATTAAGGACAAAATTGGTGCATTGGAAAATTTGTTACCAAAAGCAGATAAATTACTAGTTGGTGGCGGAGCTGCATACACCTTCCTCAAGGCAAAAGGATTTAAAATTGGTAATTCGTTATTTGACGAGGAACATTATGATTGGGTGAAAAGCGCCCTTACTTCATTTGGTGAAAAAATCCTCTTGCCAGTGGACCATATAGTCTCTTCAGAAGAAAACTCATTTTCAACTGTTACTGGTGACATACCAGACGGAATGTGTGGATTTGACATTGGCAATGAAACTGCTAGGATATATTCTTCAGAAATTGGTGGGAACGGATTTGGTACTGTATTTTGGAATGGACCAATGGGAATGTTTGAGATGGGGCAATTTGCAAGTGGAACCATGAATGTTGCAAAAAGTATGGCTCTTGCTTTTTGGAGGGGTGCAATGACACTTGTTGGTGGGGGCGACACAATAGTGGCTCTCAAAAAATCAGGGGTCTCAGAGAATGAGGTAACACACTTATCAACTGGGGGTGGAGCAACATTGAGATTTTTGGCTGGCGATAAAATGCCAGGAATTGAGGCTCTTGAGCAGGCTAATTAGACTATGAAAGATGCACTTTTATTGATTGAAGATATGATAATTCATTATTTTCTGCTCCGATCATTAGAGTATAGTCTCCGTTCTCAAGATCTGCTGAAGGAGTAACTAAAAAAGTGATACCCTTCGTTTCACCTGTGTTCAATGGAAAAGAATCTTGACTGAATGAATAGGATGAGTTTCCAAAGTTGCCTGTAGGTGTGAACGTGGATGAAGCAATCATTTTAAGATTAACAAGGTCCTTTGCAGATACAGTAAGAGGTATTTCAGCAGTTTGACCTCTCTTTATACTCAATTCTCTAGAGCTTGTATCCACAGCAAATGGTAGAGGTCTCGAACCGTTCAACATGCCCAGTTTATTTTCTGTCCATTCAGAAAACCACACTTGGTTATTTTTGCCTATCGAAAATTGAAGAGCATTCGAAATTCCACATGAGGCTTGGTTAATGGTACATGGCGCCCACAAACTATTTTGTGTTGGTATCCAATATTCAACCAGTGATGCGTCAGTAGTATTAAATCTTGCAATCTTGTTACCAATGTGCTCATTGAACCAAAGATTCCCTTTTGTGTCCATCTTGACCCAATATGGCAGTGTGTAACCGGATTCCTTTGGAATATTTGGAGAGATCCTAGAAAGTGGTGATGTGCTAAATTCCGTAACCTTCCCAGTTGTAGCATTAACCATAAAGAATATACTGGTTCCGTGATCAGTAATCCAGGGATTTCCATTTTTATCTATAGCAATTCCTACAGGTGAAGTAAGGTGGGTCGGCAGATTAAATGGAGTGAACGTTCTAGAAGCTAAATCAAACTTAAATAATTGACCTTTAACTGCAAAGGCAAGAGCCGAAATCCACAGGATATTACGATCCTTGTCTAATGCAATCGAGCCAGTGCTAACTAATTCCGGATCTATTCCCTTAAATGAGGACAGAGGGAGAGAAATATTTGAAATACCTACAGATGAATTATTTTTTAAATCTGAAATATTCCCATACCAAAGAGACTTGGAACGAATACCTACAAAATAAATCTCATTATTGTCCAATACTATTGAGACTGGGTAGGTAGTACCAAAACCTGAAGGATGTTCTGGAACTGGTACGAA
>Ga0070687_100000132_pt1 | contig 25650 bp, 16 predicted proteins | sample KBSS33LmetaG_FD_64678 | JGI IMG/M metagenome (GOLD analysis project Ga0070687, IMG submission 64678) | Switchgrass rhizosphere microbial communities from Kellogg Biological Station, Michigan, USA - KBS S3-3L metaG | ecosystem: Host-associated > Plants > Roots > Rhizosphere ... | reverse complement strand
GGCCCGCGAGCGTGCCTGATCATGGGTGAAATAGTCCCAGGCATTCCCATCGCCGCTATAGTCCTCCCGCACCGTGCCCCACTGACGTTCGCTTAAATAGGGACCCCACCGTTTCCAGTTTCGAGTGTGATCTTGTAATCGAGTATGTTCGGCAGTTTGCAGCATGTGCTTCTCCTCTTAGTCTTCACGGACGTGATGTGGCGTTCCGCATGGGCGCGTTTCATTCTTGATCTGATGAAATGTCCAGATGAGTCGAGCCGACCACAATCGTAGCTCGCCTCCAGCTGAGTATGGTTTCGGAATGACCGAGTCCTTCGGCAGGTCATGATGTCTATTCCCTCCCTGCTCAAACAGGAAGTGTGAACGGGAGCGTATCGAGAAGGCAGATTACGGTCTGTTCACTATTGCTCAGGCTGGAAAGCTGTTCTTATGGGAGGATTACGGGAAAATCCAGGTATCCAAAGTTTGAATTGGAGGTGTATATGAAGCGCGTACTGGCAGCGGTCATCTTATCCACGTTTACTGCGGTCAGCACCGGTCTCCCCGCGTCAGCAGAGCTATTCGTATTTCCCAAGAACGGGCAAAACAAGGAGCAGCAGGAGCAAGACGAGTTCAGCTGTTATAAATGGGCCAAAGAGCAGACGGGTTTCGACCCGAACAAGCCGGTCGAGCACGCCGCTGCACCGGCACCTCAAGGTGGCGCAGGTAAGGGTGCAGCCAAGGGCGCAGCGGTCGGGGCGATTGGCGGGGCAATTGGCGGAGATGCCGGCAAGGGCGCGGCGATCGGTGCGGGAGTCGGCGCTGCAGCTGGAGCTCACAAGAAACGCAAAGGGGAAAAGCAACGGGAGGCGGCTGAACAACAAGCTGAAAAACAGCAAGAGGCGAATGTGGGAGGCTACCAACGCGCGTTTGGAGCCTGCATGGAAGGAAAAGGGTATACCGTGAAGTAGCCTACGACACCCATTCCTGCACAGACCGAGCGGGGCCCGCTTTCCGAGAGGGAGGCGGGCTCTTAGTTTTGGTATGCAAGCACCCCCAGTCGCTGGTCGGGCGCTATGACGGGCTGATGAAACTGGCCGTGGGAGGAATTATTAAAAATGCTGTTGGTGGCGGGACCCCTTACAGCGGATGAACACCGGCAATCCGCATCCGCCTGAAGTGATTCGGCACCCTGCCAGGGAGGCACTCTAGGCCGAAGTGTCGGCTGCCGTAATGCTCTCAACTTGCCGGTTTTTCATGGCTGTGCAGCCTCTGCACATCGGCGATCTTGGCGATTTCGTTCGCATAGTAACAAATCATCTGCAGCTCATCCTGCGAGAACGGCGCATGGTCCGGTGCATGAACGCTGCCTAACACGCGGTCGCAGTGACGGAACAACTCCTGAAGACCTTGGCGGATGGGGAAATGTGATACGCGAGACATGAGACGACCGCCTTCATGAGGTGTCTGGCGGTCGGGCCTTCCCAGGGAGGCCGCAGGACAGGGGTGGAGTGGAGCACCTTAGGCGCTCTACAAGATTGAGTCAAGCGGTCATTCGACCACCTATCCCGCCAGGATCCGAGACCCCGTCCATCTTCATGCGTTCTGATTGCAGGCAGCGCGTCTTATGTCACTCGTCCCGTCAACTCTCACTTTCCTCGATTCCCAGAGAGTTATGCACCTGGTTCAACATCCTCTCCCCGCAACCAACCCTTTCAATCACTTAGCGACCCACCAACACATCAGCTCCGCTACGACTGTCCCAGGGTTAGCGGCGGAGTCTGTTTGAATACCTCCATCGAGCACGAACTTCTTTGGCCGTTAAAGGCACTCACTGCAAAGTAGTACGGCGCATTGTACTCGAGACCGGTAACTTCGGCCTGTGGTCCCGGCACATCGACCGAATCCTCATAATCGCAAGATCCCGGTTGGCCGCTCGAGTATTTTCCATAATGCACGGTGTAAGAGATGGGAGAACTGGAGATCACAGGACTCCACGTTAACGCGGCGGTTGCACCTCCGGTTTCATCTTGTCCGCCGCAACCGTTCAACATGAACATAATCAGGATGAGCATGAGGAGGTTTGCAAATATGAACTGGCCCTGCATCATAAAGTGCTCCCATACCAAATTAGTTTGATTAGTAGCGCCATTGAACGGGGATGAAATGCAACCAGCAGATCAACGCATGTTCCGGCGAAGTGTTTTTGTCTAAGTCAAAAGCAATGCGTGTGCCATTCGGCGATCGTTGAAACTCTTCGTTCTCATCAATGAGGGTGTCAGGGTTCGGATTCAGGTGTAGGGGCGAGGCTCAGAGGTCACGAGCATGCGTTCAGCTTGGATACCCGGGGATGGCACAAAACCGCTGACAATCAGACGTGATGCAGCAAGGCGGGAGCAAATGTGCTGGTGAAATTTCCTTATGGGAAAATGGGTGATATCTGAAGCATGCACCTAACGCATCGCACACAAACAGCTGGCGAGACTGCTACCGTGACAGGAAGGGTTCTGGGCATTCCTCCATCTAATTGCTCGCCTCATGTAGAGGGATTGTCGCCCTGGATCTGGATAAGGAAGCGGTAGGCGACGGTTACCCTAGCCGGGTGTGGGGGGCGAGCCGAGTTGGTCAGTCTTAAACCCTACACGTTCGAAACGCGCAGTTTCATCCTGGGAGGTGCGACTTTCGCAATTGCGTTTTTTATCTCGTGGACTAATTCATCAGGAGCAGCTTGAGATTTGATGAGATAGGCCTGCGCCCCAAGTCTCTTCGCTGCTGTAACAATCGAGGGCAAGATCAGATGAGATAAAACGACAACTGGCATCTGAATGGTGCGGACAATGGGATTCAAACGCAGAAGCACCTGAAAACCAGACATATCGGGGAGGTGAAGTTCCATCACGACGCAATCGACTCTTTTGGATTTGCATATTGCCAAGCCACCTTCCCCGCTCTTGGCTTCACAAATATCATAGTTCTCTAAAAACATCTTGAGCCGTTCGGTCCAGAGCCGCCGATCGTCTTTGTTAGGGTCTATAAGGAGAATAGTCGTTGTGTGTGAAGGAGTCTGCATATTCAGGGGATTAGCAGCGATGGAAAGCCAATTGTGTTTTTTCAGAATAGTCACTTCGTAAGCATTAGATGACTAGGGAGGGCTCTAGTTTGGTTCACTCATTTCACAACAGGTATAATTCTGTGAGCGGCTATCTACCATGCTGACATGGACAAACCAGAAGCCTACGAAACCGGGATGGTATTGGATGTTGAATTCCGATGAAGAGCCTGGTCTGCCGATGATCGTCCAAGTAGTGTATTACTGGGAGAGCGGTCGCTCGTTGGCGCTCATTCCGGCTTCGCACCCAAAGGATTCTGGAAGGGTGCAAGACCTTCGGAACTTAGACGCAGTATGGGCTGGTCCTATTGAACTTCCCGTGGTCTTGGAAAATGCCGCTTAGGGCAGCCATTCGGGTAATAGCTTCGGTGCCCAGTCTTCACCCCGGCCGTAAGGGACGCAACGCAGAAAATATCTCGTACACGCGTGGTGAGGTATCTGCCTTCCCTGTTGGGACACCGGAGGACTACAGTCGAGGGACGACGCTCTGAATGCCCCGATAGAGCTCTTCGACCGCCGCTTCTTTGGTCAGGAGCATGTCGGCACCTGCTTGGAGCATCGCTTCCCTGTTGTTCGGTCCGGCATTGACCGACAATCCGATCACTCTGATGTCGGGATAGTGGGCCTTGATACGCGCGGTCGCTTCTATGCCGTTGAGGCGTGGCATGTTGATATCCATCACAACAACCGCCGGCTGGAGCGTGTGCACCATGGCCACCGCTTCTTGCCCGTCTGAAGCTTCACCGACGATCTGAATGTCCGGATGGGCTTCCAGCACCGACCGCAGACCCTGCCGCATCATCGCGTGATCGTCCACGAGAAGCACCGTCAGGGCCTTCTGAAGGACAGATGCCGGAGTGCGCGTCACTCGCTTAGGGATCAGCCCGCTGGCCGGACCAACGGCGCCGTCAACTGGCCAGACCACGCGCGCGTCCACGACAGTGTCCAACGGAAGCACGAGCAGTGCACTGGTTCCCTTCCCCGGGGCGGTCACCAACTCCAGTCTCCCGCCGAATGCTTTCATGCGTTCACGGATGGAAAAGAGGCCGAACTTGAGGGGCCTGGCGCCATCATGTGGCCGGACGACCGATAGATCAAACCCTGCGCCTGCGTCGCTGACCTCGATACGCAATTCCTGCTCATTCCGCCGCATCTCGACGCTGGCCCGCTTGGTGCCCGCATGCTTGGCGACATTGATCAACAATTCCCGAACGGATTGAAAAATGAGCACCGCCTGTTCTTCGGGAACGGGCACCTGCTCCTGACCGACGTCGACCATCACGTGCAACTGACGTTGATTCATGTGGTCACCCAACCATTTGAGCGCAGCCCCGAGACCGAACTCCCGCAACACCGGAGGGCACAGCTCAGCCACCAACGTACGGGAGTAGGTCAAGGCCTCCGTGAGGACGTCGTCGACCTGCTTGATGAGATCAGTGCACCCTGGGATGGCGGCCGCCAGGCGTTTTCCCTGACCGAGCTTGAGCTTGCAGAATACGAGCATCTGCTGGAGATGATCGTGCAGTTCCGTGGCAATGCGCTTTCGCTCACGCTGTTCCGCTAGACTGACTTCCGTGGCCAATGCGCGCAGTCGTTCTTGAGACTCCAACAATTCTCCGGTCTTCAATCGCACGGCCTGCTCGAGTTCCTGACTCCATCGCTGCAGTTGATCCTGAGCCTCGCGAATATCGGTGATGTCAATACTGGCGCCGACATATCCCATCAACTCCCCGTCGGTCGTCAGGCGCGGTCGCCCGACGGACCGCATCCAGCGATACTGCCCGTCGGATCGTCGGAAGCGGAATTGGGCGTCAAATGGGATGCGGTCGCGCAGGGCATCGAGGTACAGCGTCACATACGCTTTCCGATCCTCGTCGTGGATGTACCGCGCCCAGTCGTAATTGGCCACCTCGCTCTGCTGTTGAACGCCGATAAATTCCTTATACGCATGGTTGACAAATTCACAGCCGTGCAGGCCATTCATCCAAATCAACACGGGAGCGCTGTCCGCAATCGTCCGGAATCGCATCTCGCTCTCGCGTAACGCGGCTTCGGCCCGCTTTTGTGCGCTGATATCGATCACCATCACGATGAACCCCGAGATGTTTCCGCCCGCGTCCCGATGGGGGGTATACACGGCATGGATCCACCGGGCGACACCATGCCGGTATTTGACCTCGGCTTCATAATCGACCGCTTGTCCCTGTAATGCTGCTTCGACATAGGACGCCATGGCCGCCCACGCCTCGCCACCCACCACTTCCTCCATGGTCTTGCCGATCACGTCCTTTCGGGACAGTCCGAACCATGTGGTGTACGCGTCATTGCAGGTGACATACCGGCGTGCGGTGTCGATGTACGAAATCAGGGCGGGTACCGCGTTGCTGACCAATTCCAACTGCTTTTCGCTTTCGCGCAGCGCTTCCTCCGCCTGCTTGCGTTCAGTGATGTCGACATGGACACCCAACATCCTCTCGGCAAGTCCGGCAGCATCACGAAGGAGTTTTCCTCTGGCGAACAGCCAGCGCACGCTGCCGTCATCCCAGACAACGCGAAAATCGTGTGCGTATTCGTTGGTGGTCAGCGCTCGCTCGATTGCCTGTTCGGCCTCTGCACGGTCGGCGGAGTGCAATCGCCGCCGCCATCCTTCAAACGTGCCTTCGAAGGTGCCAGGGGCAAGCCCATACAGCGCTTCAAGCTCGACCGACCAGTAGTTTTTCCCTGTCTTATAGTTGTACTCGAAGACACCCCAACGGGCGGCCTGCTGTGCAATGCGGGTACGAGCTTCACTCTCCCGTATGGCCTCTTCAGCGCATTTGCGGTCTGTGATATTTTGCTGCGTACCCCACATGCGCACGAGATAGCCGTTCTCGACGATGCCGACCATGTTATTCAGGAAATAGACCGTCTCACCAAAGACGTTGCGCTCCGCAGATTCCACATTGGTGGCACGATAACCGGCTTCAATGATAGATCCCAAATAGGCCCGCGCGGCGGGATCCGAGGCGGGCAGCATGAACTCCAATGTTTTCCCGATCAATCCTTCCGCGCTGGCAAAACCGTACATGCGTCCCATCGCATCATTGCACTCGACAAGACGGGCCGACCGATACACCTGATCAATTTGTACGTCGATCGGAAGCGACGTCTCCAAGGGGGGCTCGAATTCCATTCGCCAGATGCCCTCCGAACTGTTCTGAACGAATGCTCGATAGCGCTCCTCGCTCTGCCGCAGCGACGTTTCGGCTTGATGCTTGTACAGCGTGATCTCTAATTGCGTGGCGAGATCGCGCTCCTCAAACGGCTTGAGAATGTATCCAAAGGGTCCGACGGCGCTGGCGCGCTTAAGGGTTTCCTGATCGGAATGCGCGGTGAGAAAAATAACGGGAATGTCGCGCAGCCGCTTGAGGCGGACGGCGGTCTCGATGCCGTCCATCTGGCCGTCGAGCCGGATATCCAGCAGCGCGATGTTGGGGGTCTCCAGCTGTATGAGATCGAGCGCCTCCTCTCCGGTCGAGACTGGGCCGATGGCTCGGTACCCGAGCAGGTTCACCTTGCTGGCCAGGTGGGCCGCTAGGATCGCCTCATCCTCTACGATCAGGACGGAGAGTGGACTCATGGATCCCATAACATGCTGGTAAAACGGCGAAAGTATATGTCTGACATTATGAACGGGGGCCTAGGGAAACCCCTGGTTTTAAGCTTTGTGGGCCGCCGCTGATAGACAAACACTTCCTCTCCATTATAGTGGGGAGCTTTCGCGCCGAGGGCCCTGGAGGGGATTTATCATGGAAGCGCCGGCGCACGCAGAGGTAGCGCAGAACTTTACCATCGCTGCCCTCACGAACAGCCGATGGGCTACGTCCGAGAATTCTCGTAAGGTTCTAACTCAGAGAGAGACGACAGAGTGGGGGATAATGGAGAGAGGAGGGAATCATCGGAAGAGGAGCGTGAGGGCTGTGGCAGAGGTAGAGTTTTCCGACGGTCCATCGCTTCACGAACGAAGGCCCAGAAAATGCCGATTAACAGACTCATCATTCCCGCGATGAGAACATTCAATGAAATCTTTGGCCTGCTCTTCCGCTCGGCTGGAATCGCCGGGTCCAGCACTTGGACAGTCGGGGTATCCCGTGCCTCGGTCAGCTTGGCTTGCTCATGCTGAGAGACCAACAGAGCGTACAGCGTTTCCTGCACTTTCAAGTCTCGGGTCATCCGCCCGTACGCTAATGCGAGTGCGGGCACGCTCGTGATGGCAGGGCGCAATCGGTCTCCGGGCAAGTGCTCTTTGCCACTCTTGCCCGACTCCATAATTTGGAGTTGTTTTCGTAATTCACTGATGCTGGACTGTATCCGAGCCATTTCGGGATTGTTGGACGCGAGATACGTGCCCATCACCTGCAATTGCACCTCTTGCGCCATGATTTGCGCTTGAATCGTGGCAGTCGCCTCTATCATCGCCTTTGATTGCGCCTCAATGGCGACCGTTCTGTTCTGTGTTTGGAATTCCTTGAGAGCCTCTTCGAGCTTGCCCAATGCCTGCTTGGTATCCACGAGACGCTGTTCGATGAATTTCCGATTCTCCCGGGCCTTGCTGACGCTGAGCGTTTGATTCAGTCGATCGAGATTCGAGACATAGAAGTTGGCGATATCGGAGGCCAATAGTGGATCCTTGTCTTCGACGGTAACCTTGATCACTTTCTCTTTGGTCACCACGATGCGCGTGTTCCCCTCCAGAAGGAGTCGAGCATCGTGCATGGTCTTCTTCTCGTAATGCTCCGTTAAATTGAACCGCCGGATGATGTCATCAGCCATGATTCTCGACTTGAGCATTGCGCTGAAGATATCGGTCGGAGTTGCCGGCGCGCCGGGAAGCGAAATGCCAAGTGTTTGAGCCGCTGAGCTGGCTGCACCGGTCCCCAAAAGGGCGCCGAGGCCAAAACCGTTGTTGGATTCCAGCTGCGGTAAAAGCGTGACGGTTGATTCATAGATCTTCGGGAGTAGCAGGCTGACAACGAGCGTGGCCACCGCTGCAACTGTGCAGAAGGCAATAATTCCCCATTTTCGCTTTGAGACGACCTGCCAATAGTCGAAGAGCGTGACCTCGTCTGTGCCGGGAGGCCAGGTGCCACGGGTTCGTTGAGCGACCATGTGTGATGGGTTCGACATCATGATGGGAGGAGGCGGATCTGCGTAGGCTCTCCTATCGTCCGATCACCGCAATGCCGGCCGCGGCCAATGCGACACTGCCCACGATGCTGGCGACACTCTGCCACAGGGAGAGCTGCGGGGTTTTGGCTTCAATCTTCTGAGGGATTACGATGGTATCTCCCGGCTTCATGTCTTTGACCCGGATATACGTGCCCTCTGTCGAGCCATTGGCTTTGACCACGTACATTTCGCCTTTGCTGGCATCCTCCGTCATCCCTCCGGCCTGTTGCACATAATCTTCAAGGTTTAACCCGACACGGAACACGACTGTACTGGGGTTCTTGACCGACCCGATCACGCTTACTGTCTTCGGTGGTTGCGGGATTGAGATGCGATCCTTAGACTCCAGCGTCACGTCGTCTTCTGAGCCTTCGAGTTCTTCGATTGACCGGACATTGATCACCACTCGACCCAATTCCACACGAGCCGTCACCGCCTCGAGTTGTTGAAGTCGCAGACTGAGTACCTGCTGTTCAGCCGCTTGACCGGCCGCCGCGCCTCCGACAGACGACATGCCAACGGTGCCCGCGGCAATCGCGGCCGATTGAGCCGTAAGCCGCTGTCTTTCCGCCGCGAGGAAACGGTCGAGCTCGAGCTGCTGACGTTTCCGCACTGATTCACGCACCAGGACGATCCCTTCTGGGAATGACGTCGGAGTTAAGCCACCTGCCCGCCTGAGGACCGAACTGAGCGTTTCACCCGTCTCAAGGGTAAAATAGCCTGGCCTCCTGACTTCTCCTTCCACGAACACCACACTGGGCGGACGCATCTGAGTACCGACCACGATTTGGTCCATCCGTTGTAGCGGAATGTCGTCTGCCTTCTCGCTTTCGAAGAGAGCCTTTGGGCTGAATGAAATGACTTTTGTTTCGTACGTGAGGGGATCGGTGCGGACGATTTCCGCCTTGTCCATATAGGCGTCGACGGTGAGTTGGTCGGGTTTCAGGATATCACGCACGGCCATGCCCGGTCGGAATTCATAAGGGCCGGAATTTTTCACCGCACCGGCCAGCGTCACCACATTGACAACCTGTGTCGGCAGCGACCCGACACGAAGAAAGTCTCCGTCCTGCAGTGGGACATTCGACCCGTTGCTGATCACTGCTTTCTTTCCGGTCATGTCGACCGTTTGGCCGAGGTCGATATCCGTCATGATCCGCCCCTTGTCCGGATCGAGCCGGAGCAATTGACAGCGCTGAAGATTGGCAGAGGGAGTGACGCCACCGGCCAATTGCAGCAAATCGTTCAACCGTGTTCCCGGCTTGAGCTCGTAAATCGCGGCCCGCTTCACGGCGCCGCTGACGGCGGCAATCGGGCCAAGGGGAGGAACCAGGATGACGTCGCCGGCCTGCAATCTCGCATCGTGACGGCGATCTCCAAACATGAGGAACTGATAGAAATCGACCTCGGCGACGACTTGGTTGTCGCGAACCAGCTTGATCTGTCTCAAGGATCCGGTCCTGGCCGGACCGCAGGCCGCATAAAGGGCATTGGAGATTGATGCCAGAGACCCCACTTCGTACGCCCCTGGTCTCACCACTTCGCCCACCACGTATACTTTCAGCGTCCGCAGGCGCGCCATGGCCACATGAACCTCGAAGCGTTTCAGGTGCGCGCTGAGGCGGTTGGTAATGGCCTTTTCTGTCTGGGAAAAGGTCAGACCGCCCACGGGAATAGTTCCGATTTGAGGGATCACGATCATTCCGTCCCGTTCAACGGGCACGATGTAGCTGCGGTTCAGGCTCTGTTCAGGAACGTTCCAGATATGAATTGACAGCGAATCAAGGGGTCCGATGACGTAATCCGGACCGACGGGCGCATCCGGTATCGGCGCAAAACTCGTGGCCTGTGTATCGAAGAAATCATAGCCGAATTGATGCAGGCGGCTTTTGACGTTCTGCAGCACCGAAAACTGCGCGAACGCTTCTTCAACCGAATAGTCTTTGCTCGTCAGTTGTGCCGTTTGCTGCGCAAGCCGAGCTCGCTCCTCTCGTTCTTGTTTCGAGCGGACATCGACGTCAGCGGTAGACAGCTCCTGCTTTTGCTTCAAGATGTCATCCCGCTGTTCTTTCTTGAATCGCTCGTCCCGTTCTAACCGTATTCTCGTGTCGGCAGAAGGGGGCAAGACGGCCGAAGAGTCCGCCGGCCAAAAGTCGTTCAGCGTCGGACCCGTGGGAGCGATGGCTGGCGCCGTTTTTGGCGGAGGCGCCGGACAAGGAGTTTGAGGAGGCGCGAGCGGCTGAAGAGCGGTCGGATTTGTCATCACCGGCGACCCGGGCAGAAGATCTTTTGCCCCGGAGCCACCGACACCTGGTACGCCTAGCGAAGGGAACCCGCTTCCTCCAAGCGTCTGAGCCATCAGTGGCGCGGGCATCAGCGTCGCGAGGATCATCATCCAGGCGCAAACTGTCGTGAAGACCTCGTCAGCGCGTCTCATCGATCGGAAATCTCCATAGGGTCATCCTTGTCTCATTGCATGACTAGGGGATTCACGTAGATATCAGATGAACGGTAGCCCATCACTTTTCGTCCGTCAAGAAAGAGTCATCATTTCGCACGGGTTTACGCAGCATTCTCAGTTGGCAACTCCGCAAGGCTGGTTCGACTTATGGAGCAAGGTCGGCCGCAAGCACGATCCTCTCCACACGTTGCTATCCCATGACCAATTGAGCAGGGCATACTCGGTATGAGTCGCGCGACCGTCTATCATGCGAACCAGCCCCCCGAATCTCAACGAGAAGCCCGCCGGCAATGCCAGATCCTTTAAGAAGCCGGCCTCTGTGAAAGTCCCTGCAAAATAGGACGGATCTCCCCGAAGTGTCTTGTACTGTTCTCCGCGCCAGAAATTGACATAGGGCATCCATCCTTCAATGTCGGCACCGGCAGATAACAAGTATCCGCGCCCGCGCGTCAACGGCTCTGTTGGATCGAATGTCTCGTCTTCATCGGCGAGATACAGCGCCATGACCTCAATCTCATGCAGCCATGAAAGGCCGGAGAGGTAGCGGGCTGGCTCTAGGGTCAAGTCAGGACCCACTGCGATGTTGGTATTGTTCGCCGCTGAGCGGAGGCGCATCCCATTGGGTTGGACCGAACGGCTCTCGGAAAATTGCGCTCCCCCGGCATGCGCCCAATAGATTTGACCATTCAACCCAAACATCCCCGCCGCTAACCGTCCGGAATAGCCGACATCGAACTGTTCCGGTTTCTGGCTCGTTTCGATCTGATTCCAGCTGATAAAGAGGTCCTGCTGGTAGTGCGGCCGGTTCACGAGCAGTTGGAACCCCTGCTCGACCGGCCTCGAAAACAGCATCGCGTCATTGAATATGGCATCAACGAAAGGATGGTTTCGGTGGAGCGTCCCGGCAACCAGCGAGACCTGAGGCACCATTGTCCATTCGGCGGAGAGAACGGGCTGCACCGTGTGAAAGGTCTGGGTCGAGCCGACGGGCAACCCGACAAACACGCCGGCGTCGAGTGTGAGATTCTGCAGCGGCATGTAGCGCAGGACGGGAGTGAGGTATTCACCGGCGTACGTCGCATTCCCAACGGGGTGACCGTTCACTTGATGAAGACCGGAATAGTTGATGTTATAGACATAGGTGAAAGTGTCGAACATCGGGATGAAGCGCTTCCGTGATGTCGACTCTGGCCCGGCATCGTCCGCTCTGTCGAAGATTGTGCCAAGAAGACTTTCACTATGCCTGTCCCAGTTCCAGTTGAAGATTATGTATTCCTGGTTGGGCCACGCCACGCTTTTCACACCCTGTCCCGTGACAACATTGGTCATTCTCCGGGCCTGGACTCCGAGCTCTATCGAGGCATTCTCGCCCAATGCGATGGTTTTGGAGAGGCCCAATTCCATGAAGTTCCCCACGACAAACTCAGGATCCCCTTGCTGGCTGATGAAATTGACTCCGCGCCAGAACCCAATCCGCGGCCGCCACCCGTCCAAGTCGAGCCAGAACTGTGAATCGTAACCGCGACCCCGCGCGACAGGACCGAGACCGGCATTCGGCTCGTTGTAACTATTGAGCATACTGAACCGAGCGCCAATCTCCCGCCACCATGCCGGCACCTTTAGATAACGCGAGGGCTCGAGGACAAGTTCCGGTCCAAAGGCAGAGACGATGTTCTCCTGGGTGTTGAAGGAACGATCAAGCCTGAGCAAGGCCTGACCGTTTTGAATCCAGTGCACCTGGCCGTTGAACCGGATCGAACCATAGCGAAGTTGGCCGGAATATCCCACATCAAACCGGTTGGTCGATGATCCCCCGAAGGCCTGTTCCCAGTTGATAAAGACATCCTGCTTGTACCACTCGAAATCCGTGGTGATTTGTGCGCCCTGTTCGATCGGCCGGACCAAACGATTGGCATCGTCGAAGACCGCATCGAGAAACTGCCGGTGGGGAACCTGCAGCGTACCGATAAGCGCAGACACTTCGTCGGTCGGGTGATAGTTCAAACGCAGGATGGGCCGTACCTGAGAGACCACGGTGTCATACCCAAAGGGGATGTTGGTAAAGATGCCGACGGCGAAATCCAACGTTGGGAGCAATCGCCGACTCAAGGTTGCAGCGGCAAAATCGCCGATCAGCGTCGTATCCAGCCCAATGCCGTTTGAGACGGTGTCGTCTCCTAGACCTTGTTTCTCAAGATCGAGCACATAGGTCGTGGTCTCGAACCGGAGATTCCACCTATCAGAAGATAATGACTGTTCAGAATTCAATTCGGCCGCGTGGATACACTGAACTGCAACAAAGAAGTACAGAGCAAGAGGCCACGTGAATCTAGTGATGACAAGCCTGCTGAAGCCCGACCGCGTTCGGTGACAAGGGCCATGTCCTGACGCTGGATAGCGGGAGGGAGAGGCCAGTCTAAAAAGACATCGTCATGCTGGTCCAAAACAAATTGTTGTTCGCCACGACACCTGGAGCAAACGTTTCGACGAACGGAACGACTGAACTGATTTGACCTGGGTTGTAGATGCGTTGATAGGTGTAGCCGACGCTGAACTGCGTTCTCTTCGAAAACCACCAAGTGACGTCCGTCCCCGCTTCATACTTCCTTTCGTGCGTCGGGACGCCACGACCCCGTTCCTGGTAGTTGAGATTGGCCCCAATCTGCCATACCTCGGTCGCATAGCGCGTCGTGCGGAGAAACACGTCGATGCCGTCGGTGCCCATATGATGCCCGAGGGGAAATCCGTACTGGCGCATCCCGTTGGTATAGAAGCCATTGTTGTACCAGACGCCGCTCAAATGGTCCGACGTTTTGCGCCTCGTGTAATCGGTATCCGCTACTTCCAGCCGCAGATCGGTCGTATCACCGGAAAATATCTGCGGAATGTAGAGGCCCGCCAGATAGGCGGCCCGACTGGGAATCGGAATCTTGTCCCATTTATCTTCCGATCCCAATTCCCCGTAGATCTGCATCCCTGCCGGGAACGGCACGAGGTACGGAATGCGCGGAACGGTGAGCCGGCCGTCCACCATGGCCTGTTCATTACAATTCGACGTCCCGAGCTGGTTGGGGGCATTTTTGAAACAATCGAAGAGTGTCCGTGGAAAACTTGTGCCGCTTCCTTGCCCGCCATATTGAGTCAGGCGCGTCAAATTGAGTTCCAGCCAGCTTGTCGGCAAATAGCTGACCCGCAACCCGAAGATCTGTTCATGCGAAAATGTCTGCTGGCCTTCCAGGCGTCCAAGGAAGGTGTGGATTTTCCATTCTCCCAGTTCCCGCAGTTTCCACGGTAAACGAAAGGTTTCGTCGCTGCCCAACTTGATCATGTCGAGTGGGAAGGCATGGTCCGTCAGCAGCAACGATCCATGATAACCGGGCCCCCACCACTGCGCGCCCCGACCGAATTCAAGGGCGATATTCCAGTAGCTCAGTTTGAGACTCGCTTCGCGGAGATAGGCATACTTGTCGTTGAGCGAGGTCTCCGGGCCGGTGGTCGGCCCGTTAGCCAATGCGTCTCTATCCGTAATGACTTTGGGATCCACCATCGCGGCCAACCAGTCTCCCGCCTCGAACCAGGCGCGGAAATCCGTCTGGTTTTGCACGCCGTTCGCATAATATTCACCGTCACGGTTTTCACGAAGCCGCACATCTTGATGCCCGCCCAGAGAGAAGGCGTCCACTTCCGTTTGCAATCGTGCTCCGTACCGGAGAGAGGTTGGTGCAGCCTCGCTTCGTTTTCGCGTGACCGCTCCGAGATCCATGAGCTCGGGTCGCAATTCAGCCATCAACCGTTCGAGTAGCGGTTCCGCTAATACCTCACGGCCATCCGGTCGGATTTCATTGGCGCGGATACGCTCCAACGCCCGTGCGACGTACTTCGCGGCTTGTTTGCGGCTATACGGCTTTGTGATGATCATGGCCCGATCGATGATGCCTAGATTCGTCAGGCGCTCGATGGCTTCATAGGTCCAATGATGAAGGGGGATGTTGACGGAGGCTGCCACATGGCTGGCCGGAAACAGAAGTATTGCAGCCACCATGAGACGTACAACCGAGATCAGCGTCCATGGGCTACCCATTCTTTTGATCGAACTTGAGTCAACGGGGTGAGGTGCGCACACAAGACCTGATAGGAAAGAGTGGACCGTTGGTAGAGGTTCCGCTGAAGGGCTGGAGCATTAGGCGGCTGGGCGAGTGGAGAATGTCGCTTGATTGAGCGAGTCGATGCCTTGTGGGATTGGATGCAATTCTAGACCTGTCAGGAATACATTCACTCCGCGGTCCTTGCCAGCCTCGACCACGATCTTCATGTGCCCTGCCTGAATGGATTTCGAGGAAATTAATATCGCGGTGACGAGGTGGTTATCCAAGATCGCCGATACGTTATGGCTACTGCCGAGAACCGGGAGGCCGCCAATCGTGCGATGCAACAACTGAGGATCATCATCGATGAATCCGATGGGCCGAAGGCCGAGTGCGGTGTTTTGCATCAATTCCCGAAGGACGAGTTGGCCGCCCCGCCCGGCACCATAGATTAAGGCGGCACCTCCATGATCGACGCCATGTTGATGCGAGTAATCGAGAATGCGGTATGCGCTTCGCATCCCGGCAGTACAAAAGCCTAGCAAGAGACAATCGATCACAAAGAAGCTTAGGGTCCCCACCGGCGGTTGGCGAATCACCACGAGGGAGTAGGAGGCAGCAGCAGCAATCCAGACAGCCAATGCGACCTTAACCAAGTCGCCAACTCCCATGGCCCGCCATACACCGCGGTAAAGGCCGAACACATACAGGCACAGGAACTGGATGATCAACACGTGTGGGAATGCATTGAGATACCATTGACCCAGCTGGTCATTGATCTCCGCGTCATAAAACTTCAATCCGAACGCAGCCCAGAAGGCGCAGGTGATGAGAAAGAGATCCAGGAAGCCAAGGAAGAATCGTCGGTGAAATGCAAGGCGATCGTACCAGCGGAGCAAGCGTCCAATGTGCAGAAGGTCAACTTCTCTGTACTCCAGCTTGCCAATGCCGATCGCCGTGGCAAGAATGACCGTGAGAATAACAATCCCGGCGTTGCGATACTCGGCGATCACCGACAGCAGGGCACAGATCGAGAGTCCAATCGCAACCGTATAAAGCGTGAGGACGGCGTTCCGGTGGGAAAGGCCCAATGCCATGAGCCGATGATGAAAGTGTGCTTGGTCGGCATCGAACATACGCCGCAGGGCTTCAACCCAATTCGTCTCATACTTCCTCTTGTGTCCGCTGAATCGCCTGACCATAGAAAAGAGCGTATCGAGAATAGGCAGGCCCAACACAAGGAGCGGAACAAACACGGCCACTGCGGCAGCCGTCTTTTGGGTGCCGATAATTGCTGTCACCGCCAGGACATAGCCGATCAGCATGCTGCCCGAGTCACCAAGATACATACGGGCAGGGTTAAAATTGTGCGGCAGGAACCCAAGCAGCGCCCCGAGGACAATCACCAAAAGCAGTGCGTCTTGCGCGTCTCCCCCCAAGAAAAACAGGATAGCGCATGTCCCTGCCGCAATGCTTCCGAGTCCAACCGCCAGGCCATCTAACCCATCAATCAGGTTAAAAGCATTGGTAATTCCTACGATCCACAAGAATGTGAGCGGGATCGCCAGAGCGGCCAAATTCACGGAGTCGCTTCCCAGCAAGGACACGTGTTCGATCCGCACCCCCAGAGCGATCGCGATGGCGGCGGCGATCGCTTGAACCAGAAACTTCCCCCAGGCAGGAAGAGGGCGGATGTCGTCGCACACGCCGCCTAAGAAGACAATGGTCGCACCAATGAGAAGAGGCCACCATGAGGCCAGGCCCACGGCGAACACGGACGGCATCATGTTCCCAAATGTCCAAGCGGCGAGCATCGTAAGGACGACTGAAAACACAATCACCAGACCGCCGATACGTGGAATGGGCACCGAGTGGATTTTGCGCTCGCCGGGCAAATCGACCGCACCGATGACAAAGGCCAACTTCCGCACGAGTGGACTACACGCGAGGGAAAGGATAAACGCGAAGATGAACAAAGCCGGATAGTAGGCCAACGTCATGCCACCTTTGACGGAGGTGATATCGTCGACTGTTGAAGGCCGAGGGCAGGCGAGGACATCGTGACTCGCTGAAAGACCTGATGAAAGTTTTGGGTGGCGATGTTGCGATCGAAGCGTCGGTTAAAGTACAGGCGAGCCGCCTGTCCTTGCTGCTCCAACAGGGAGCGGTCGTTGTAGACCGCGAGCAAGGCTTGGACAGCACCTTCGGTATCTCCGGGCTTCACCGTGAATCCGCAATGGGCATCGCGAAGGATCGCGGCAGGCTCGCTGTTTGCGGGCCCAAAGAAAATGACAGGGCGGCCTGCGGCGAGAACACTGTATATCTTACTTGGAATACTAAGTCCTTCCATTTCGGTCCGTAATGAAACGAGATGCACATCGGCGGCTGTCAAACTAGACCGGAGAACCGCCCTGTCTTGATACGGAAGAAACAGCACGTGCTGCCAGTTTTCTGCTTTCGCAATGTTCATGAGTTGATTCCTCCAGGCCCCGTCGCCGATAAAGCAGAAACGAAGCTCGGGATATGACTGCGTGGCTCGTGCTAGGGAGACAAACCCTTCGAAATCGTGGACGATGCCGTGGTTTCCGGAGTACATCACGACGAATTTGCCTTCAAGACCGTGCTGAGCCAAAAAGGCGTTCTTCCGCCGTGGCAACGGACTAATGTGCTGCCCGTCGGCCCAATTGGGTATTGTGACAATCTTGTCAGCAGAAATGCCGTGACGGAGCAGGCGTCGTTCCATGCATCGTCCGATGACGATAATTTGGTCCATGTGCCGCAACGACCATTGAGTGAGCTGATTCAGCACCCGGCGTGCCGGGCCCAGGCGAATCATCCCTGCCTGGATTGCCACGTCAGGAAAGAGGTCTTGCAACCAGCAGACGGCTTTCACGGGCTTTATGAGCCTGATGATTGCCGCGAGAAGGGAAAGCAGCGGAGGATCAGATAGCACCACGAGACAACTGAGGTTTTGTATCCGAGCTGCTGTCCAAAGCGCAGACACCCAAAAAGATAGGTAATCCCCGAGGCGGCCTAACGTCTCGGAGCGGTCAAATCGAAAAAACCCGACCCGGACGATTCGAATGCCTTTGTGGACGTCACGAACGGAGAGCTTCGTCTCTTTCCCCTGATAGAGGGTTCTTCCTGAGATGACGGTGACGGATGCCCCTTGCGCAATCAGATCCTCCGCCAACTCCGTCAGGAGCTGAGAGGTCGCCGAGCAATCCGGATAAAAATAGCGATTCACGAACAACACCCGCATCGGCGCAGCAGGACGTGCATGCTGGCGCACGGTAGTTTCCAGTACGTTCAGCATGTCGTGCGCCAGTTGCGTGCGTTCGTATTTTGGCGAGGCCTTGAGACAGGCCTCTCGCAGCGCGTTGTACAACACACGGTCGCTCTTTAGCAGGGCAAGTTGCTCAGCCAGCTGCGTGGCATTTTCCGGCTCAAACACAAGGCCCACGCCTTCTCGCGTCACAATGTCCGCGGATTCGCCAGCGACCCCGTGGAGTACCGGAATGCCCATACCCATTGATTCGAAAAGCTTGGATGGGATGACTTGAGTGAAGACGTCGCTTTTCTTGAGATGGATAATGGACGCATCGATGAGCGCCCAATATTTGACGACCTCGTGTTTCGCCACAGAATCTACAAACACGACGTTGGTTAAATTCATGGCACGGGCCTTCTCTTGAAGCGCCGCCTTTCGAGCGCCATCTCCAAGGAACATGAAGGAGAAAACGTCGCCTCCTGGTTGACGTCGCATATAATCAGCCGCCTCAAGGATGGTCTCCAAACTGTGAGCCATGCCGAGAGTCCCAATGTATCCGGCCACAAACTTTCCCTCGAGCCCAAGACGCTTGACGAGATCGATATCCTTCCGCTCCGGCTTGAAACGAGAGACGTCCAGGCCATTCGTCACGACATCAATCTTCGCCGCTTCGATGCCCCGCGCTGAGAGACTCCGCTTGAATGAATGCGTCACCGACACGATACGTGCCGCCTTCCGGTACAAGAACAACTCCACCTTCTCCAACATTCGGATAGCCAGGGATTCTCTCATCGCGCCGACAGCTTTGATCGATTCAGGCCAGAGGTCTCGTAATTCAAAGACAAACGGAATCCCTTTGATGAGACTCACGATATAGGCCGCGCAGACGGTAAAGAATTGAGGTGACGTGCCGATCACGACATCTGCACCTCGGATAAAGGGGCCCACCACAATGGCCATGATCATGAAGCTTTGATAATCGACAATCCGCCTCAAGAATCCCGCATTCGCCGTGATGTAGGACCAGACCCTGATCACTCTGATCCCTTCCATCGTCTCCGACTGCCAAAGCTTATTTCGATAGCCAGGGTAGACTTCACCTTTAGGAAAGTTCGGCGTGCAGGTGACCACAGTCACGCGGTGTCCGGCGTTGACCCATTCTCGACAATGCTCGAAGGTGCGGCTGGCTGGCGCGTTCACTTCTGGAGGGAAATTGTCACTCACAAACAGAATGTGCATTCTATTTCCAGGACAAGCGAACCGTAGAACGAGGGGCTGTGAAAACCATCTTCAAACATGCGTTGGGTTGGGTGACTCCGAATTCAGCATGATACGTCGTCGATTCAATGAAGGGCGTTGCACCCTCCACCGACCAATTGAGCGTTTGACCTCCGGGCAATTCAATATGTCCAGTTTGGGATGACGTGGCGTGGATACACACTTTTACGTCTGGAGCGAAGTGCAGCCGAGCCACTGCCCCTTCAAACGGTCCCGTAATATGATCATCTACGCATAATTCAGTATCAGACATCGCCCACTCCCGCCAGTGAATTTGCTTTCTGAGCAGGCGCACGTATCCATTGTGTGCACAGCGGATACTCACGGAACTGTTGCTCTTTGTAATGGCTAACCCGAACGGTCTCGCGCGCCGAGCGACGCGGAATCCACCCCAGACCTCCGAGGAATTGCGCCCGTCAATTTCCACGGTATTATGAGCAGCGGTTCCCCGTTGCCGCAGACGCTCCGTACCTTCGCCGTAGCAAGACGTGCCAGAATTGACGACGACCCGTTGCCCAAAGAGGGACAGTTCGAACGATAACGTGTCTGCGTGTGCATGGCCGGGAATGTAATCGGGCCCCACTGGGGACACATCCAACAGGGCGACAGCCGCACCGGATTGCACCCGGACATACCCGCTCTCCGCGAGATGCGTCACCCCGTCTTTAGGTACGTGAACCGGCGGGAGACCAAGTCGTAACGCATAGGCCTCGAGTTCTGCCGGTCGAGGAGCAACACCGAAGGCGGCATCGTTGAACAATGAGATCTCGCCCTCGGGGTGACACATCGCCCAAAGCCATCTACGCATATCGTTGACGGTGTGGCGCCATGAACGTACACACTGGCTCAACGTAGAGCCGGACACGAGGGGTACAATTCTTGAGAGATTGATCACATCGAGCAGATCCTCGAGTATCAGGGAGTGGTACATCGGGCTGCGTTCAAAGTGACCTCCGTCAGCTAAGATTTGTTCTGGTACTTCGTGGGTGAGAATGCGCAGCCCCTCGGAAAGCCATCCTTCCGCCTCAGGGCCTTGGAAAAACACTCCTGCGAAAATCAGCGCTTTCGCATTGGCAAAGAGGTGATTGCCCAGCAAGTGGGTTTCTATGCGTCGTACCAGCCAACGGGCCTGCACTGCCAAGCTTTCGGTACATTCGAGGGCGAGTGGATGGCCACCCAATGCGCATTTGATCCAGTTGACGATTCGCAAGGACGTGGGATAGGGATCCCATCCTGTTCCCTCACCCGGTGGGTTGTCTTTGACCCACCGCGACAGGAGCTGTTGCTGCCAGTGGCGGCGCTGTGCAGCATTGGTCGCATTGAGATCGTCAAAATAATGAAGGTTGTATCGCCAAAGCTTGTCAATGGCCGGATCGTCCCAACCGCATATGTTCAGCTCGTGAGGCTGATTAAGAAAACAAAAGCGCTCTGGCCCTAGCAACGAGGCTCGGCGACGTGCCGGCAACACCCATAGGCCCTGTTGAACCTGACGCAGGGCAGGTGCCGGGCGGCTCTCGATCCGAGGTCTCCGAAGATGCATCCTCATCCGTCCATACAGTTGAACGGGCTTCAAGTATCGGAGCGTGTTCCAATACGTGACTGGGCTTGGCATTGCGATCAGAAAGGAATTAAGAGAAGAGCCGGCAGACAACGACTCGCACGATCTCAGATTAGGCGGCCCGAGGGGCCATGGCGGGGCGGTGACAGAGCAATCGATCCAGTACGGCGACGATTCTTTCACCAGTGCGGCCGTCCCATTGTTCCGGGATGCTTCCAGTTTTCCATTCTCCGGCGAACAACCGATCCAGAGCGGGTCGCAATCTGGCGGGATCCGTACCAATCAGCTCGTTCGTACCGACCGTGACCGTTTCCGGACGCTCCGTGGTATCCCGTAGAGTCAGACAGGGGACTCCCATCACCGTGGTTTCCTCGGTGACGCCGCCGGAATCAGTAAGCACCGCTTTCGCGTGTTTGACCAGAAAGTTGAACTCGAGATAGGGCTGTGGTTCGACAATCCGGATGTTGCCGGGAACGTTCGGACAATGGGAAAGTGTCTTGGCCGTGCGCGGATGAGCGGGGAACACCACAGGCAGATCCCTGCACCCCTCGCCGATGGCAGACAGCATCGCCTGTAATTGAGCCGGGTGATCCACATTTGCCGGGCGATGAAGCGTCGCGACGAAATATTCATTCGGGGTGAGGCCTTGCTTCTCCCAGAAGGAGGGCGCCCGTAGCCGCGGCATGTTGGCAAGGAGTGTGTCAATCATGGTGTTGCCCACGAAGAAGATCCGCTCCGGTGAGACGCTAGACGCCTGTAGATTTGTACCGGCCACTTCGCTGGTCGTAAAAAAATAATTCGTGATCGCGTCAGTTACCATCCGATTGACTTCTTCCGGCATACTCCAGTCTCCTGACCGGATGCCGCCTTCCACATGGGCGACGGGGACGCAGAGCTTCTGTGCAACGATCGCACATGCCATCGTACTATTGACGTCGCCCACCACGACGCACATGTCACTTCGCTCTTTCAGCAGTAATGCTTCATACCGAATCATGATCGCTGCCGTCTGCTCCGCCTGACTGCCGGACCCTGCCTCCAAATGAACATCTGGCTCGGGGATGCCAAGTTGGGAAAAAAAGTCTCCGGACATCTTCGCGTCATAGTGCTGGCCGGTATGAACAAGACGATAGCGAAGCATGCTTCCGGCTGCGCGAGCGGCATGGAGCGCTCGGATGATCGGGGCGATCTTCATGAAATTGGGACGGGCCCCGGCGATGAGATCGATGGTCGGCATGGCGAGGGAGTTTATGCGGGTGAGTGGCTCACTGAAACGGTCAATGACTCAGCGCAAGGCTTCTGCGATGTGGATGGAGAGACGGCTCACCTCCATCAATTCGTCCAATGGAATTGGGGCTGGACCCTGGTGCGTGACCGCCTGGACGAAGGCCTCGACGCACGCATGCTGACCCTTGTTTTGGCGCCAGAGGTTCATCTTTGTGAATTTCGGCCAGCCGAACCCCCTCAGCTTACGATAATTATCAAGCTGAAGAATGCGACCACCTGCAAAGACCTCCAGCCGCTCTTTTGGAAAAGATTTATGCCCATTGGCAAGATAATGGATGGTGGCCATCGAACCGTCGTCAAAACGAAGAATAATGCTGGCCTTGTCTTCTGCGAGGGGCAGACCGGGAACCTTGCCGAATGAGACCGCCTCGAATGAACGGATCGGCGAACCAGCCAGATATCGGAGCAGATCGACGAAGTGACAGGCCTCACCGAGAATGCGTCCGCCGCCGACGAGTCGATCGTGAGTCCAGTGGTCGGGTGGGATGACGCCGGCGTTGACTGTCATGACGAACGCCTTGGGTTCTTTGACTGCAGTCAGCAGCGATTTCATTCTTGCGATATGAGGCGCAAAACGTCGATTAAAACCGACCATTACCAGAGGAAGAGTGTGGGCCGTCGCATCGGAAACAACCTGAGACGCCTCTTGGATGACGGCCTGTATTTCTTCCAGCTCTTCAATCGTCAGGGCCAGAGGTTTTTCCACAAAGACATGCTTTCCTGCCCTCAAGGCAGAACACACCAATTGAGCATGACTGTTGTGCCGGGTCGCAATCACGATGGCGTGGGTGTCAGGATCGGTAAGAATCTTGTGGACGTCCGTCGTCATTTCTTCGAAACCATATTTTCTCCCCGCGTGCACGGACGTCACGCCACTATTCGACCCGATGGCCTTCAATCGAGCGCCAGCCTGCTTAAAGGCAGGGATTAAGACGGCTGTGGCATAATTGCCGGCGCCGATGAATGAGATAGCGGCTTGCCCATTGGGAGCTGCGGATGGCGTGGTGGCCTGGCCCACCGTGCGGCATCGCAGTTCAGCATTGGATCGCTCTGATCCTTCTGGATACTGCAACAAGATCCCAAGCGATGGATCTGCACTGCCTAACAATTCATAGGCACGCTCCGCCTCTCCGATGCTGAAGCGATGTGAGATCAATGGCTTTACGTCCAGACGCCCGTCGGCCATCATATCCAATACCGCTTCAAAATTACGTTGTTCAGTCCAACGCACAAAGGCGACCGGATAATCGACCCCCTTGTCTTCATAGTCTGAGTCATATCGGCCCGGTCCATACGAACACGAGACCTGGAAGCTCAGCTCCTTTTCGTAAAAGTCTGCCCGCGACAGCTCTAGGCCGGTCACTCCTACGAGGACAATCCTCCCGCGCTTCCGACACATCATTGCGGCCTGATGGACGGGTTCGCTGCTCGTCGTCGACGCCGTAATGAGGACAGCATCGACTCCCCGACCACGGGAAAAGGCCTCTGCGGCAGCGATGGCATCTTCTCCCGATGAGAGGTTCACGACTTCGGCTCCGAACCGTTTTGCCAACATCAGTTTGTCTGAGTCGAAATCCAGTCCAAGCACTCTACAGCCATGGGCACGCAGCAACTGCACGGTCAATAATCCGATCAAGCCCAATCCAGTGACGACGACGCATTCACCGAGAGACGGCTGAACAAGCCGAATGCCTTGAAGCGCAATCGCGCCCACCACGGTGAACGCAGCTTCTTCGTCTGACACTTCCGACGGCACTTTGGCGCACAGGTTCATCGGGACGCTCACGACTTCCGCATGCTTGCCATTCGATGCCACGCGCTCGCCGACTGTCCATCGACCACCGTCGGCTGCTCCATGACCATTCGCCCCGACTTGCAACACGACCCCAACGTTGCAGTAGCCAAGCGCCACGGGTTGATCAAGCTTATTGCGCACGGCATGAAGAGTGGGAATTAATCCGTCGGTCCGCACCTTATCAATCAACAGGCGCACCTTGTCCGGCTGCTGCCGAGCTTTGGCGATCCAGCCAGCCTTACCGAACTCGACCAGCATACGCTCAGTCCCGGATGACAGTAAGGTCTGACTGGTGTGAATAAGAAGCTGCCCATCCTGAGCAGCTGGGCAAGGCACTTCGGTCACTTTCGTTTGACCGTTTTTCAGTGATTGAAGGATCTGGTTCATAAATCAGGTTATTTCGTCGCGGTGATCAGCATGAACAAACCATTGTTCGGCAATAGGGCTTTAATCAGCCAACGCGGCCAAATTCTCCTGGCCATTTCTAAAAGGACGCCTCTGTGCCTCTGCCCTGCCTTGGAGGTAAGCAGATCCCCATGGGTCAGCACAGTTCGAATGTTGACCGATCTGAACAAGGCAAAGAGCTTTCTCGCTTCAGCCACACTGTAGGCCTTGGTTCCTGGGCTTTCCAGATACGTGGCGTAAAGCTCGGTCAGGGAAGCATGTGGTCGGAACCGCAAGAGTCCATACCGCACCCACAGCATGAAGCCGACCATACTCCACTTATGGTAAATCATGATTGCTGCTCGCCCGCCATTTCGTAAAACGCGGTGCACCTCGTGTACGGACTTTTGAGTGTTGGGGCTGTGATGGAGTACTCCCCACGAATAAACCACATCGAAGGTTTCGTCACCAAAAACCAGGTGTTCGGCATCTCCGGTTTTCACGTCTGACGGTAGCCCAAGCAGGCCCAATCGTTTTTGGGTCAGATCGACAGCTCTCTGCGTCAAGTCGATTCCCTGAAGTCTGGCACCTGCTTGAGCGAATCGCTGGTGATCAGCACCAAGACCCACCCCGATTTCGAGGACATCCATGCCACAAGCTCCTTCAAAATCCGCAAACGCAGGAATATAGGGTTCGAGTTCGTAGCGAATCCGCTCTTGGTCCACAAAGGCAGCTTTTTCAGAGCTGGACAAATACAGCGCTTCGCCGCAAGCGGCCTTTTCCCAAAACTCGTGTACCACCTGTTTGCTTCTGTCCATTACGCCTCTTCCTTGCCGTGCTCTCAACTGGGCATCGGCTTCCGAAATACTGCCACAATAAGGATGCGGAACGACGCAAACGTCTGGGACATGTTTGCAAGCCGTTCATAAATAAGACCAACCATATATGTGAATGCTGAAAAGCGTAGATATTCCGGCCGGCCTTCGGTCATAAGAATGGATTCAACGACTAATCCTGCGCTCATGGCCAGGCGCTGTAGGTCGGTGGCGCTGTTCGCGCGATACACTGTCGGAAAGGTGTCGATCCCTTGCCGTCCGCGCTTCTGGTTCACCCATTGGTGAAACCAGAAGGGAGTCATTCGAGCGATCAGCGGCATATAATGGTAGCGATTCGGTGTCTTGGCGAGAAAGACTCCTCCGGGTTTGAGGACTCGACTGACTTCCTTAAATACCCGC
>Ga0070687_100000120_pt1 | contig 26743 bp, 33 predicted proteins | sample KBSS33LmetaG_FD_64678 | JGI IMG/M metagenome (GOLD analysis project Ga0070687, IMG submission 64678) | Switchgrass rhizosphere microbial communities from Kellogg Biological Station, Michigan, USA - KBS S3-3L metaG | ecosystem: Host-associated > Plants > Roots > Rhizosphere ... | reverse complement strand
TGCGGCTGGAGTTTCGTTGACTGCGTTGGCGGCGTACATCGCATTATTCGATACGCCTAAGATACCGTGGCCGACAGCAACGCTTGCGCAGGGTGGTGGCGGGTTGAGCAGCATGGTCAACATGAATGATCTCAAGGCGGCGGGGATCATCTGATGGTAGCAAATTTTCTTTGGAAGCCCGGCACCAGCAACGATGGGTTGACTACTGCTGCCGCAACCTTGATGACGACAGAACTGAACTCGCTTGTGAACAATGCCTATGCGGTAACCAGTGCTGGTTTTACCAACAACGACACGGCGCAAGCCATATGGGCGCAATTATTTTTGACGCTTGGCGCGATCGGCACTGCTGTGCAAAACGGCGGGAATATTGCTGGCTGGTTTTTGCGTTCGTATGATGGTGGTACCACTTATGAGCAGACGGCGGCTCAACCGGGGCGATCGCCTGATTTTTATTTTCCCTTACCGGCAACAACGATTGCTGCTGCATCAGTTTGGGGATCGAATGGATTGGTTTTGTTGCCTGCTGTTAAATATAAAGTTGGCGTTTTAAATACTACTGGGCAGACGTTGGCATCGTCAGGCAATACGGTGCGGGCTGCTCCGGTCAACATGCAGACGCCATGAATGCCCATTACACGCAATCCATTAGCCTTCCCCGCTGGCGTCACGCCGGGATTTAATCCCAATCATATCGGAGCAAGAAAGTGCCGATGGTCTGGCGTCCCCTTCGGCGTGAACTATTGCAACGTGCTGAATGGAAAAGTTGGGACGATGGGAGGCGGAGCAGTTGGTTCGCTCGTTTCTTTCAAGCACGGTCTGTTGGGACCAGCAATAAAAGCAAGCGGTTATTTTTATCAGGCATACACAGCGTTTGAGACATACACGATTGTTCAAAACGAAGATTTTACGTTTGCCGGATTTTTCCAATTAGACGTGGGGGATGGCGGCGATTGCGCTATCGTGTCGAACAACGGAGGCAACAATAACAACTACGGCGCGGCTATCACTATCAATGGCGACAGGTTCAAACTTTATTTTATAGGCTCAATCTATGCAGGACCGTCAGCAACAGTTCTTTGTCCAGTTGGAGGCAGCTACTTTTTCATTGCGAGTTGGACGGCTGCCTATAATGGCGTGAGTATGCTGACCGTCAATCTTGCGACCGGGCAGCAACGTACGGAATTTATGGGTACGGGCGGTTTCAATATGCTTGGTGGAGCGGGCGGCGCATCTGGCTTGGGTTTTGGCGGCAACATGCCTCCCGGTTCGATTGGCCATATGATGTGGTCTCGAAGCTATTTGATGTGGCAAGAGATGCAGGCTTGGGCGCAAGACCCTTGGTCATTTTGGTATCCAGATGTTTAGCGGTTTTAGTGCGCAAACTTTCGGACTGCATGGTTGGCCGTCAGGAGTTGTGCTTGAAATATTACGCCCCGATGCCGACGACAGCATTAGCGACTGGACCGATCAGGCGGGCGGCACCACAAATATCTACACTTCGATCGATGAAGTTACCGCCAGCGATGCCGACTACATCAAGTCGCCGATCCCAAGCGGCACAACGGCGCGCTTCCGCCTGTCTGATCCAACTGCTGGCATGACGCTGGCTGACCCTGTTGTCGTGAGTTACCGCTTCAAGAAACTAACCTCGCCGGATCAAAAGCTGACCGTGTCGCTGAAACAGGGGACGACACTCATCGCCTCTTGGGTCCATACTGGCAGCGGCCTGACTACCGCATTCCAGACGGTGACACAGACGCTGACTGCTCCGCAGCTTGCGTCGATCACCGACTTCAACAGTCTCTATATCGAGTTTCAAGCCAGCCCTCCGTGAGGACTGTGATGATAGAGTGGATTGTGTACTACGAGGATGGTGCATCATTCACATCAGATGATGGGCCGCCGGAGAAAGTGCCAAAGGAAGGCGTGCAGGTCGTGGCCGTCGCCGATGTCGGTACCGGTAAATTACTGTGGCATTCTTTTGATGCATACTGTTGGCACAAGGAAGGCGAGTGGGTGCCCCATTCTGAAATCGGGCTGCGCCGCTATCTGGCATTAAGCGAAGAGGGGAAAGAGCCGGGGATTTTTATTCGCGGCTACGCAATCCCTTACCGGCGTTTTACTGCTATTTATCAGCAGGCAGTTGACGATCCACGGCTGCCGCTAAAGACGGCAAATGATCCGCGCGAATTGTCTCTGCCATGACAAATATTGCAAATTTAATTCAAAATAATTTTCGGGTCAGAACCGATACCAATACGCCCGCTGGCGGCGCGCCGACTTGGGCGGGTGCGCAAAATACAAATGTTAATATTCCTGTTGATACGAATTTTCGCGTTCGTTTTACCCTATCCAATACCGGCACCGCCAGCGGCAATGGCCCATTTGTCTTGCGTTACAGCAAGAATGGCGGAGCCTATACAGCAATCAGCGCATCAAGTTCTGTCTGTCGCGCTGCCGATGCCAGTACGGCTGCCGACGCAACAGCCATCACCACTGCTCAATTTTTGTTGTCAGCTGGGTCCGGCACAGCCGCCGCAGGAAAATATTCTGAGACCGGATCTCTTACTCAGACGATAGCCGCTAGCGCTTATCAGGAACTGGAATATGGACTTGTTTTGCGGAGTGCCGATCTTGTTGCCGGTGACACTGTTTCTCTACGAATTTACACCAGTTCGTTCGCGCTTAATTCTTATACAAATGCACCAACATTTACCTATCTTGGTCTCTTGGCTGTTACCGGCACGTTTGTTGCGTCCTTAAAGACCGCAAATCTTGTCCGTCCTGTCAGTTTTCCGGCGAGCACCGGCACCTACGCTGCATCCTTTCAGTCGGCGACCCTTACTTATGCGCCAGCCCCCGATCCCAGCATTCTGGTGTCGTGGGTCGAGGTGTCCGGCACGCAGGCGCCGTCTACCGGCGGCGTCAGCTACACGCTTTCCGCCAGTGTCGGCGCTTTTGCGCTCGCTGGCAGCAGCACGGGGCTAGTCTATTCCCGCAAGCTGTCAATGCCCGCCGCGACGGGCGCGGTCGCCCTGTCTGGCAAGGCGACGGCGCTGCGCGCTTCTCGTGCCTTACCTGCTGCTACGGGCGTATTTACGCTCGCGGGGTCGGTAACTCGTCTTGTGATCGCGCGTGTTCTTGTGGCGGTCGCTGGCGCCCTCGTGTTCGCCGGTCCCGCTACTCGTCTTGCTGTTGCGAGAATTTTAAGCGCCGCCACCGGAGCGTTCGCTCTTTCAGGCAAGCCGGTTAGCCTCACCAAAGCTGGCGCCTATGCCTTAACCGCCAGCACTGGCGCATTCGTGCTTACCGGCGTCCCGGTGAACCTCGTTACGGTTCTAGCGCGACGGCTGACGGCACTTACCGGCACCTTCCTGCTCAATGGCTTTGCTACCGGTCTCGTTGCCGCTCGCAGGCTGACCGCGAGCACTGGCGTTTTTGCACTGTCGGGCAAGGCGGCAAACCTTCTCGCCATTCGCAGGCTGGTCGCCGCTACCGGCGCTTTTGTACTCAGTGGCAGGACCGCAAACCTAGTCGCGGTTCGCAGGCTGGCGGCGACAACCGGTGCATTCGTACTTAGCAGCAGCGGCGCCAATCTGATCGCCACCGCCGCCAAACGGATGACTGCTGATACCGGCACCTTCATCCTTAGCGGCAAGGGGATCAGCCTCGTTACCGGCGTTGCCAAGAGCCTGATCGGCGGCACCGGCGTATTCGTTCTCAGCGGTAGCGCCGTCAGCTTCATCAGGCCGCGCAGTGTCGCCGCCGGAACGGGGCAATTTGTTTTTGTCGGTATCCCGGCAAATCTTGTTTGGGCCAATCACAAGCTGGCTGTAGATTGTGGTCAATTCAGGTTATCGGGAAAACCGGCTGAACTCATCTACCAGAGTAATCAATTCTGGTTGCCGGAAAGAGGACAGCCCGGTGATTTGCATTTCGGTCACAAGATGTACGCTATTCCCGGCAGGTGGTGAATGAACCCGAACGAATACGACTGGCAGATGGGTTCGCTGGCTGACCCCTATCTCGCGCCTGACGAGCGCCGCATGCAGCCGCCGCCGACTGACGCGGCGTGGCCGCATCAGGCGCTGCCGTCACCGAGCGATGCGGCGCCGTGGAGACCCGAGCCGACGCGGCTGGCGAAGTGGCCGTACGAGCCGCCGCCGGTCACCGGCTCGAACCTTGAGCAGCAGAGCGGCATCGACGCCGCCGACGCTGCCGCCTATCAGACGCAGTCGCGCTATCGCAATGCATTGGCGCGTGATCCCGAGAGCAACAAGATGGGCGCCCTCGCCGAACTGGTGGCGCCGCAGACGCCGCTCGACTACGCCCTGCTGGCGTCAGGCCCGCTGCGTGTGGCGTCGGTGCCGGTGCGGGCGGCGATTTATGGCGGAGCCGCCGCGCTCGACCCAACTGAGGCAAAGGCTGCGCCGTGGAAGAAGCTGATCTCCGCTACCAGCGTCTATGATCTGGCGAGGCCTGACCCGCTTTCCTACCATCGCATTTCCAACCGCAAGCTGACCCGCCCGCTGGAGGACATCCCGATCGAGATGACTGGCGAGCGCCCGACGGCAGACATCATCAGGCCGGAAAAGATGGAAGGCAGCGTCATCACGCCGCTGGTTGGCGACCCGACCAGCGCCGGGATGAGCATCACCAGTATCGACAAGATACCGCTGACCTACCCGCTCAACACTTGGGGAGGTCACGGCTACATCCGCGAGACCGGCGGCTACGCCAACGACGCTAGCATGGCGACCACCTATGCCAACCGCGTCAAGCAGTTGCAGGAGAAGTTCGACACCGACCAGATCATTGGCACGCACATGAAGATGGGGGCGCAGTCCGGCGACTTCTCGCACCACACATGGTCGGCGCTGGCCCGCATGCTGCCGAACGCCGGGATGTCGAAGAAGGAAGTCGCCGCGCTCGACAGCGCCATCGAGGACAGGCTCAGCAAGGTGCCGCAGCCGAAGGGCGAGAAGCGGCCAGAGTTCCCCGGCGTCAAGTCAGACGTCCTCGAACAGCATCTCGCGTCGCAGCCCGACCCGTACCGCAAGGCGTTCATCACCGCTGTCGAACAGAGCGAAGGCAAGATCGGAAACGTGCCGGACGTCGTCGCCGTCCGCAAGGCGATCACCGACCCCGACCTGCTCTATGCTCCGGCAGGTTCGTCGGGCCTGTCGATGACCCGCCTGACCGGCGGCGTCGAGCGCGGCACGCACCCGGATTTTCCGCGACATCTGATGGGCGAGAACCCGATCAGCCTTGGCGCTCCGCTGCGGCAGGAAGTGGTATTTCCAGACATCGTGAAGAACTTCGACCGCACGCAAGATCCGCCGTTCTGGGCGCGTAAGATGTACATACCGCCTTCCGGCATTCCGCACGCGCAAGTCGCTACACCGCGATGGGTCGATGATGTATCACGCTATCAGGAGAACGTCGGCCAGATGGGTGAACTGGCCGCGTTCAACAAGTACGTTCTCGACCGCTTTGGATGGAAGTAACCATAGGAGGCCAGCATGGCCCAAGACGAACTGACTGCTGCTCACGTTAGCCCGACACCGCCTACCAACATGCTCAATGTCTTTGGCGGCACGCCGCCGACCACCGCAGGCTTGGCATTTACCGACGATGGCGCGGCGGGTGCGCAGAATGCCGTGGTCGCAGCCAGCAACGGCGCCTTGCACGAAGCGGCTGGCGCCATCACCACTGTTACTGCGGCGAGCGCCAACCCAAGCGCCTACGGCCAGTTGCAGATGATTTCGACGCTGGGCGCCTATACCAGTAACCCAAACGCGGATCACGCATCCGGCAAGGCCCCGTCAGTCAACGCCACGATCGGCTCGCTGGCTCCGGCATCGCCGGTCGGCAATGGCGGCACCACAACGCTGACGGTCACCGGCACCGGGTTCCAGCCCGACAGCGTGGTCAACATCGCTGGTGTGCCGCAGCAGACCCAGTACAACAGCGCGACTTCGCTGGTCGTCCTTAATGCTCCCAAGCGAACCTCCGCCGGTACCTCTGCTATCACTGTCACCACCGGCGCCTACACAACGGCGGCAACCAACTGGACGTTCTCATGAGCATCAAAAGCATCAATGAGCCGGAGGGGCCGGGCAGAACGACGATGGTTCTCCCAGCTTCTATCAACGAGGCGCCTTCACTGGATGGGTTGCCGCCGGACGCAATCCCGACGCCGAATATCGTGGCGCTGTCGCCCAATAACGCAACGCTGGGCGACCCTAGCTTCACGATGTACATCACCGGCACCAACCTGTTCGCTCAAAGCGTTATCGTGTTTGCCGGGCAGAACGAGCCGACGACGCTTAATACCGATGGCACGCTCTCGACCGGCATCAACATGGATGTCTGGCATGGGCCAGACACTGTGCAGGTCAGCGTCAAGAACGGCAGCAAGTCGAGCAACGAACTGCCGTTTACGTTCGCTGAAGCGGCGACGAGGTCGGCGCACAAGCAGAGGAGAGAAAGATGATTGGCGATCCAGAGACACCACCGGACACCACCAACACGCCCGAAAGCATCAACGAGCCGGAAGGATCAAACGTGGTCCCTCCTCCCGAGCAACCGCCACCCGAGCAGGCTCCCGCCTCTCGTAAGGCGCAAATCAGCGATGACGACGATGACGACGAAAGAAGCCCCAAACGAAAAGGCCGGAAATAGCATTACGGACGAGCAATTTACCGCACTTACCGGACTAATCCCCGGCAAGGCATACAATGCGGAAGATATTCCGCGCATACAGGAGGAGGCTATGGCAAAAGGCCTGATGCCCAGACCTCCAAAGCGGGATGTTTCTCGTGAAACAAAAGCTAGTGGAAGTTGAGCCGGGGAAATGGAGATCAGATCGACTGTCGATCGCGCCTGCGCGGTCTGATCTCCCGCGTCCTAACATCATTAGCGACATCATGGAGCCGACTGAGCAGGTGGATGGCCGATTTTATACCTCGAAGGCGGCGTTTCGTGCCACCGGACGAGCACTTGGACTTACTGAAGTCGGCAACGAGAAGGTCAAGCCAAAGCAAAGGACGTCAGCGAGCCGCGAAGAAAAAGCACGAAGGCGGGAAACGCTGAAAATAGCGCTGGAGAAATATAAGGCGGGACATCGTGCCAAGCACGTCCCCTAAGCAGAAAAAGTTCATGCGGATAGCGGCGCATGACGCCGAGTTCGCTGCAAAGGCTGGCATCAGCCAGTCGGTGGCGCGCGATTTTTACCGGGCCGACAAGCGCCGCGACACGATCAAGAAAGCGATCCGCAAGGTACGAAACGGGAATTGATCTAAATCAATGAGCCAGCCGCTCAGACCGGCACAGGAGGTTTCATGTCCGACACTAACATCACACCACCGGCACCAACATCAGCGCCGTCAGCACCAGCGGCACCGGCACCAGCCACTAACGAGGTGGTGATTGATCCAAACCCCACCAGATCGCCTGCTCCGGTAGGCCCGCAGGCTCCTGAAAAGCCGGTGGGAGATCTCGAAGGCGGTAAAGGTCGACCAGAGAGCCGACGCGAGAGCATCAAGAAGGCATTCGATCGCGCCCGCGATCCAGAGACCAAGGAGATCGCGCCAAAGAAGCGCGGTATGGGCGACAACAATCCGCCCGAGGCTATGGAAACCGATAAGGCCAAGCCTGATCAGAAGGGCGATCGCTATCGCGAGGGCGGTCGTTTCGCCAAGAAGCCGGATCCGGCTGCGGAGGCGCGTTCTCCAGACCAGCAAGCGCCAGACGTCGCAGGTCGTAAGCCCGTATCACCGCTTCCCGAAACTGCGCCCTATAGAGAGCCGCCACCGCGCTTCTCCGAGCGCGGTAAGCAGGAATGGGCAACAGCGCCAGAAAGCGTGCGTGGCGAAGTCTACCGAATGGCGAAGGAGTTCGAGGGCGCATACCGGCAGTACCGTGGCGACCATGAGGAGATGAACACCATACGCCATTTCCACCAGATGGCGGGTGAGCACGGCACGACGCTGGCGAGGGCGCTAAACAATTACGTCAGCATGGAGCAGAAGCTGCGGCAGGATCTCGTTGGCGGGCTGGATGTCATCGTCAATAATTTGAATTTGCGGACGCCCGAAGGCCAGAAGCTGACACTGCGCGATGTTGCCTATCATATCCTGAGCCAGAACCCCGAGCAGCACCGGCTGGTGCAGCAGGGTAACGCGCAGCAGGCGCAGACGCACCAGATTGGCCAGCTTCACCAGATCGTTCAGTCTCTTGCGCAAAACGTGCAGCAGATGCAGACTGAGAAAGTATTCGGTCAGACCCGGTCAGCCGTGGATCAGTTCGCTGACACGCATCCGAGGTTTGACGAATTAGGCAGCGCAATCGAGCAGGAAGTTAATCTGGGTTTCGATCTTGAGACCGCCTACCAACGTGCTGATCGATTGTATCCTTCTAAACACGCGGCTCAGACCCGCAGCACACCGGCTCAGACCCGATCTGACAAGTCAATCCACGGTGCCCCTGACAGTAGCGCCTCAAACGCGCCGTCACGCCGAGGTGACAAACCGATTGGCCGACGCGAAGCCATATCCAACGCAATAAAGCGGGTGAATGGCGGCGTCTAATCTGAGGACGACGCGATGCCTAATATCAATACCAACGCTGCTTATCAGCAGATCCTGTCGATGGCGCTCGAAGAGCGTTCGTCTAGCTACCAAGATCTTGTCTCTAACAACAATGCCTTGCTCGCCGTGATGCGGCGCAAGGGTTTGTGGCAGACTTATTCTGGCCCGCGCATTCGCCAGACGCTGCAAATCGGCAAATCTGTCGCGCAGTGGTACAGCGGTTACGATCAGTTGCTGAACCCAGCGATCGACATCTTCAACGATGCTTATTTCGATCCCAAAATGGTGGTCGTCCCCGTCATCCTGTCCATGCAGGAGATCCTGAATAACGAGGGCGAGAACCAACTCATGGACGTGTACGACAGCTACATCGACGCTGCCGAACGCGCCCTTGAGGATACGATGGACGCCGGTATCTACTCTGATGGCGCCGCCAACGGAGGCAAGCAGATTACTGGCCTCGCTACTGCCGTGCCGATCGTAACCAACACCGGCACATATGGCGGCATCGATCGTTCCAATGCGATCTGGCAGACCAAGACCTATGATGCGCAATCTGCGGTCACCGCAATCGGAACGCAGGTATCGTCAACAACCGTCAGGCCGTTCCTCAACTACATCATGACCAAGCAGTCACGCGGCAAGGACTACGCCGACCTGTTGATCATGTCGCCCGAGCATTACGCGGCCTACGACGCGGCGACTGTCGCTATCCAGAGGCAGACCAACGAGACTTCGCTGGGCAAGCTGGGCTTCTCTTCAGTCGAGTATATCGGTGGCGGCAAGCGTGCCGAGATCGTGCTCGATGGCGGCATTGGCTCCAACATGCCAGCGAACACGACATTCGGTCTCAACACAGACAGCCTGCGTCTGCGCTATCACCCGAACAGGAATTTCGACAACCTGTTCGATGGTGACGGCATGATGCCGATCGACAAGGATGCCATTGCGCAGTTCATTGGCTGGATGGGCGAGTTGACCATGGTCAACCCGATGTTCAACTGGCGCTTCTACGACAGCAACCCAGCCACATAACTTCGGAGGCAACCCCGAAGAAACTGGAGCCGCTACCGTCACCAGTCCCAAAACAGGTGTCCCTAATCCCCGGTAGCGGCTCCAGACCTTCCCCAATCCCTCAGACGGAGAATTGACAATGCCCATGCGAGACCCAGACGACGCACTCGTGGCGATATTCAAGCACCATGCGATCAAGAACGAAGGAAAAAGCATCAAAGAGGGCCGACCCATTTACGATGACATGGAAATTGTCGAAATCCGTTTTGCCGGTTCGCGGAGTGTGTCGGTGTTCCCAGCGATGGCGTTTTCGCACTGGAAGAATGATCCTGACACCGGCGAGCAAACCAAGGTGACTTACGCCGAGCGGTTCCCTCGCCAGTATCGCCAGTTCAAGGAGCAAACAGCGCAGACCAAGGCCGGTACGCCGCTTGGACATGCGCCGTTTCTCACCGAGGCTCGCCGGGCTGAACTTCGCGCTCTCAACATCTACACTGTGGAGGCGCTGGCACACGTCGACGGGCAGGAACTGAAAAACCTTGGCCACGGTGGCCGCGAACTCAAAAACAAGGCGCAGGAATATATCGCCGAGAGCAAGCAGAACGCTCCCAACATGGCAATGGCCGCAGAACTCGAAGCGCTCAAGGCCCGCAATGCCGTGCTTGAGGATGACGCCAAGGCGAAAGCAGAAAAGAGTGCCGAGCCTTTCGATGACATGACGCTCGACATGCTGCGCGATTTTATTCAGACGAATACTGGGCACGCGCCGCATGGTTCGATCAACCGCAAGACACTCGTGCGGATGGCGACCGAGGCGCAACGAAAGGCTGGCTGATGACGATCCTGTCGGTGGTGAAGGATGTCTGTCTGAGTGTTGGTGTCACCGTGCCGACATCAGTCTTTTCCGGCATCACCGCAGATCGCACCATGCAGGAGATGGTATCTCTCGCCAATGAGATGGCGCAGCGCATTTGCTATGACACGCGCGAGTGGACGAAGCTGAAGGCGCAATGCGTGCTCGTTGGCGATGGCATCAAGACTGCCTTTGACCTACCGGCAAATTTCAAGCGTATGCTGCTCACGGCGCAGGTCTGGCGATCGCCGCAGACTATGGCGCCCATGCTTTTCATTCCAGATGCCGACGAATGGATGCAGCGTCGTATGCGGGGCTATTATGATAGCCGTGGCGAATGGACGATGATGGGCGGGCAGATGCTCATCGAGCCTGTGATGGGTGTGGGTACTACCTCGCGATTTGCCTATCTCACCAAGAACTGCATCGCATTAAGCGGCGGCGGTTTCGGCGAAACATTTCTTACGGATAACGACAGTTTTACGCTCGATGAGCGCCTGCTCAAGCTGGGGATGATCTGGCAGTGGAAGGCTTACAAGGGGTCACCTTACACCGAGGACATGGGCAGCTATGGCGATGCACTCGTGCTCGCCATGGGCAACGACAGCCCGTCGCCGATTATCGTGGGGCGAATGCCTCTGGGGGTTAGCGGCGTTGCCTATCCGTGGCAGGTGCCGACGCCATGAGTGTCCATCAAGCATTCAGACGAGTGCCGGTGCCAGCGCAGGTTCAGGCGAAGTCTACGCCCTACATCATTCCGGCTCCTACGCGCGGTATCGTGCAAAGCGAAAATTACACTTTCATGCAGCCGGGCGCCGCGATCATTCAGGATAACTGGGTGTCGACCATGCGCGGCGTAAAGCTGCGCGGTGGCTTTGTGCGCTGGTGTGATCTGCACGCAGGCGTTCCTGTTCCGGACCCTAGCCGCCTTCCGATTATTTCCGGCTTTGAGTACCTGAGCGCCAACGTCCAGAAAATGTATGCCGCCAACGCGACGACATTGTTTGATGTCTCAGCCGCCACACCGATTATCGTAAAGAGCGGGCAACATTCCGGCAATTATTCTGCCTCGCAATTATCGGATGGCGCTGGCGATTATCTGATGGTCGTCAACGACGCAGGCGATCCTCCGTTACGCTTCAATGGTACGGCGTGGACAACGCTGAACAGTGGCCAGATCACCGGGCCTCCCGGTTCTGCTGTCGTTGCCGGAGCCAATCTTTGTTATGTCTGGAAATATCGCAATCGCTATTTTTTCATCGAAGTCGGCTCGATGAATGCTTGGTATCTGGGGATCGACAGCATTCAAGGCGCGCTGTCTCTAATCCCGTTGTCAGGCGCCGCTACCAAAGGCGGCAAGCTGCTTTTCGGCGCCACATGGTCGATCGACGCTGGCGACGGCATTGACGACAAATGTTGTTTTTTCACTACCGAGGGTGAGGTGCTGGTCTTTACCGGCAGCAACCCAGCCGACGCCGCGAACTGGCGGCAGGAAGGCCGCTATCAACTCAGCAAGCCGATGGGCATGAACGCCCACATGCAGGTTGGCGGTGACCTGCTCATCGCCACGGTAGACGGCATTATTCCACTGTCGCAGGCCATCACCAAGACCGCCGAGCAACTCGAACTGGCGGCTATCACGCGCACCATCAAGCCGCTGTGGCGTACCGAGGTCGATGACAAGAGCGACTGGAATTGGACAATGAAGAAGTGGGACGAGTACGGCGGCATCTTTGTTACAACGCCGGGAGATCCGCCGGGCAAGCGCCATTGTCTGGTCGCCAATTCGCAGACCAATGCGTGGTGCAGGTTCTTGGGTTACGACGCTACCTGCTGGATGACCAATCGCGGCAGCCTGTTTTTCGGTACGCAGGATGGCATTGTCATGCAGGCCGATCGCACCGGTTACGATGACGGTATGCCGTATGTCGCAACGCTGGTGGGTGGCTGGGAGATGTTTCAGTCGCCGCCGGTGACAGTGGTGTGGAAGCAGGCGCGCGCCGTATTCACGTCAGGCACCCGCGACCCGTTTATTCCGCAGCTTGCCGCTTGCACCGACTACCAGATCCGTGTTCCGCATCCACCTCCGGCTGGTCCGGATCTTGGTGTTTCAGACGTTTGGGACCAAGGAGAATGGGACGTAGCGTTGTGGGATCAGCCAAGCCTGTCGCTGCCATCAATACGCAGCACCGGCTGGGTATCGATCGGCGAAACCGGGTTCTCGCACGCGCCGATCGTGCAGACGACGATTGCGCAGCAGGCTAGACCCAATGTCGAACTGATCTCGATTTCCGCGATGTACGAACGTGTCGGGGTCAATGTCTGAGGACAAAACATGCCAGCAGAACCTGTACCAGTCCCAGTACCCGATCCGGCATCGCCAATCCCGCCGGAAGCGGCAGCGCAGCCAATGGGCGATATTTTCCGATTGTATAATCCCGGCAATCCGGAGGACATGTTTGCCCCCGCTTATTTGAAGGGTTTTAAGCCGTCAGAGGATGCGCTGGCGGCGTGGACTGCCTATCACCGCAACGTAACGCCGGGGATGATCGATGAACTGCGCATGCCGAATGAATATCGCGGGCCACCGTCATACTCAGCAGGCAATGGCGTCTATGGCGGGCCGATCCCGCTACAACAAACCTACGGTGACGTGAAAGGCCAGATCGATCCAGAAGCACTACGGTCGATGTCGCAGGGCATTCACTACGACATAGGGGCGCGGCGTAATGCTATTGCAGCGCGGCTCGCTGCCAATGCCGCTGCGCAAAGCGCACAAGCACCGGCGCCAATCCCGCTTGATGATGGCAAACGGAAATTGGATCTGATGGGGGGCATGGCGCCAAGCGACATGAGCGGAAGGTACAACTACTGATGCTGCGCTATCTGTATGGCCATGACGACATAGTGGCGAAATTTGTCGCCACCCTGATCCCGCATGGCGGCAACGGATTTGGTGCAAACTACAAAACAATTGGCGTCTTGGATGAGGATGGCTACCTGATCGCCGGTCTCGTCTATCACAATTATGATCCGCACGCCGAGGTCATCGAACTTAGTGGTGCCGCCACTCACAAGCGGTGGCTCACTCGCGGCTCGATCGCGAGGATGTATCAGTATCCGTTCCACCAGTGCGGTTGCCAGATGCTCGTGCAGCGAACGCCTGCGGACAACGAGCATCTGCTTGGTCAACTTGCCGCTTACGATTTTCACTTCATCAAGGTGCCGAGAATGTTTGGGCGCGACAGGGATGGCGTTCTCTGTTGTCTCACCTATGAGGCTTGGGCTGGTAACAGGTTCAACAAGCGGCTCAAACATCATATTGATCAAACGATCGCCCTCAAACAGGAGGCCGCGTGATGCCGATAGACTATTCAAACCCTAATTTCGCTGGCTCTCAGCGTGATGCCATTACGCGGGCGCTGATGAATATTGCCATGCCCCCGCCGCCAACAGGAATGCCGGGGCAGTATGGTGCGACGCAGTCGCCGCAGGTGCCGGGGGTGCAGGGGCCGATCGTACCGCCAGCGGGCGGCGGGCTTCCGCAAGATCCGATGAGCGCTGGCATACCGCCGCAGGGTCAGATGGGCGGCATGGGCCAGACAGGTGTGCAAGGGCCACAGGCACCGGGGGCGCCGCCGCAGGTCATGCCGCAAATGCCGGGCATGGGCAGGGGCGGCTTGCCGCAAGGCCCGATGCCCAAGACGCCAAATCTCGTAGGCCAGCCGCTGCCAATCTCGCAGCCCGGCACGGTGATGCCGCCAGATACGGGAAGCCAGATAAGGGGTTACTGATATGGGTGGCAAAGGCTCCAGCCCTCCTCCGCCTCCGAACCCGGTTGATACCGCGCGGGCGTCGACGTCGACCAATGTCGGCACCTCGATCGCTAACGCATTCCTGAACAATACCAACCAGTACACGCCGGACGGCTCGCTACGCTACGACCAGACCGACAGCTACACTTGGAATGATCCTTATACCGGTCTAGCCGTCAACATCCCGAGGTTCACGGCAACGCAGACGCTGTCGCCGCAGGCGCAGGCGATCAAGGACCAAGGTGATGCCGCCAAGATGAACTTGGCGGGCATGGCGAACACGCAAAGCCAGCGCCTATCCAGTCTGCTCGCCAATGATATCAATCTGAGCAACGCACCTGATGCCGCCACCACTGCTGGCATCTCCGGCATACCGGCGGCGGCGACGACATTCGGCGATGCCGGGCAGCAGCAGACGCAACTGGGCGATGCTGGCGACATCACCAGAGATTACGGGCCAGCAGACAATTTCAGCGCCGATCGCGGACGGGTGGAGGAGGCGCTGTACGGTCGCCTTAACCCGCAACTTGAGCGCGAGCGCGGCAACATCGAGCAGCGGCTTGCAGATCAGGGTATTCGTTACGGCTCCGCTGCCTACACGGCGGCGATGGACGACTATAATCGTCAAGCCAATGATCTGCGTCTTGGCGTGACGCAGACCGCTGGTCAAGAACAGCAGCGCCTGAACGACATGGCGGCGCAGCGCGCTGGTTTCCAGAACTCAGCGCAGCAGCAGAAGTATCAGCAGCTTCTCTCGAGCGGGACGTTCGCTAACACAGCGCAGCGCGATACTTTCACGCAGCAGGCGGCTCGCGGCGAGTTCGCCAACGCCGGTCTGGCGCAGCAACTGGCGCAGCAGCAGACCGCATTCAACGCGCAAAACATGGCGCGCAATCAATACATGAACGAGCAGTACGCTCTGCGAAACCAGCCGATCAACGAGATCTCCTCATTGATCAGCGGTTCGCAGATCAACAATCCAAATTTCGTAAACACGCCAAACAATCAAATCCCTACCACCGATGTCGCTGGCCTCATCAACACGCGATTTAGTCAGGACATGGATATCTACAAGCAGGAGAGCGCCAACAATAACGCACTCATGGGCGGCATCTTCGGTTTGGCTGGCGGGCTGTTGCGCGGCGGCATGATGATGTCGGACGTGCGCGAGAAAGAGAACATCACGCCGATGGCGACGGTATTCGCGGAAGATCCGGAAGGCAGATCGAAAGAATTGCCGATTTACGAATACAGCTACAAGAATGACCCGGAGAGCACGCGCCATGTCGGCCCGATGGCGCAGGATGTCGAGAAGGTCGACAAGCGGGCGGTCAAGACCATTGCCGGTCGCAAGCATATCGACACCGGCAGGGTGATGGGCAGCATTTTAAGGGCGGCGTGACATGGCACAGGACAGCTACTTGATCTGGCCCGGCGGGGGCAATGATCCCGCTCTTGGCTATGGCTCACTTGAATTGCGTCGACGCATTGCCCAGCAGCTTGCGGCTGGCAAGAGGCCATTCCCCAAAACAAAGGGAGAGGGGTTGACCTATCTGGGCGAGAGCATTGGTGAGGGCATGCAGTATATCGGCCTCCAGCGGGCTGAAAAGGAACGGCAGGCAAAGCTGGAAAAGCAGGCCAAGGAACTGGTGCCTGACGCCAAGACCGACACGTCTACATCCACTACATCAGACAAGACCAGCTACAATCAACAAGACAGCAAGCCATTTCCTCCGGCGGCGAGCGACACGGCTTACAATATTGATCGTCCGACACAGGTCGTCGCGGCTCCGGCGGAAACGCCAGCAGTCTCTGGTTTGCCGCCGGATCTGTCTGGCGTGCCAGCGATGCAGACAACGGCTGAGTGGCCGACTGTTCCTTCGTTCAACGATCGTTTCGCAGCGGTTAGCACGCCTCCGCCGGATGCAACGCCGGGACAGGCAGCATCGATCTCGTCGCCTGAAGTGCAGAATATGTTTTTCAGCCCGCAGATGCAGGCGTCATTGAGCGGAGGCGGGGGCGCAACAGCAGCAGACGTGATGCCGGTAGCGCAGGCGGCAGCGCCAGCGCAAGTCACGTTACCAACTGAAACGCGCGACATCCCGTTGCCGATGGGCAACCCGCGCACCACTGGCGGCGTGCGGGCAACGATGGAAGCCGTGGCGTCACGCGGCGGCATGACACCGAATGCAGTCGCTGGGCTAGAGCGCAATGTCCGCGACGAGAGCAATTTCAATTACAATCTGCGCCATCCGGATCAGCCCGGTTTCAGCGGCGAGGCTCGCTTCGCGCACGGTCTCTATCAGGAGGGCGGCGACGAGTGGAATAATTTCGTCAAGTGGATCGACCAGAACCATCCCGGCAGTGATTGGCGCGACCCGAAGTTGCAAACGCAGTACACGGTCGAGCGGCTGCAAGACCCGAGCCGACCGGACTACAACCGAACCTTCGCCGGAATGAACGCGGCGCCGAACTCCGGCGTTGCCGCCGATCAATTTCTGCGCGGCTACCTCAAGCCAGCGGAGCAGTATCGGGAGGCCCGCAGCGCCAGCTATCTGCGCGACGGGGGTGATCCGGCCTATGCTTCGCGTGACGTCCAGCCCGGTGGGGGAGGCGGCACTCAGGTGGCGGGAACCAGAATTGCGCCCGGCGATGAGCGCATGGGAGGCGCACCAGTCGATCAGCGTGACGCCATCGCGGCGGCTCTGATGCAGCAGCCGCAGGTTCAGCAGCAACCAACGCAGGAAGAAGCCGCAGCCGAAGGCCGACTGGCTGACGTTGCTGGCGCCCGCAGGCCCGGCTCTCCGATATTTCCGCCGACAGCAGCCCTTGGCCGCGCTGGCGTTGCTACCGACGCCCCGGCAGCCGGTCTCAGCCCTATGGGTTCTCTGGGAAGCACTGGCATTGACCAGAGTATTGAGGCGCGACGCAACGCCATCACGGACGCACTCCAGAACCAGCAGCCCACGGCTCCGGCGGTGCCGCAGCCGGACCCTACCCAATCGGGGACTACGTCCCCGACGACCGCTTCTCCTTGGACTTCGGCGGCGACTTCGGCTTTGCCTAGCCCGACAGTTGTCAGCGATATCAGACCGGCGCCGGTTACTGCCGGGCAGGTGGTGGCGCAGGCACGGCCAACGCAGCCTTCTGTGGCGGAAGAACCCGGCATCTCGCCGCGTCCGGAACCGGTCAGGCCGAGACCTCCAGAACGATTGCCAAGGGATGATCAGGAGCGGGCGGCTATCAGGATGAAGCTGTCTAATCCCGGCGATCCTGACGCAGCAATGATTGCCGATACCATCCTCAAGGACAAGGAGCAGAAGCGTAACGACATCTTTGCCCGCGATGTCGAGCAATACAAATCAGATATGGCTCGTTACAACACGGAATACTCGAAGTGGTTGGACGACAAGACTGGGGGCTTTGCCAAACGACGACAGGATTATACCAAGTCTGGGCAAGATATAATCGCTGGTCAGCCGGGTGGAGGCCAAGTGACGCCGACCGGTGCGGCGCCGCAAATTGATCCTCGCCTTGGCACTACGCAAAGCCCGCAGCGCACCAGTATTCCATCCATTCCGCCAGTGCCTGCTGGCGTGACGCCGAGTAAGTGGGCCGAGTTGCATGCGCCTATAGCGACTAAGGCGATCGAGGCCGTGCAAACAGCCGAGCCTGCATTCAACGACGCTATCAAGATGATCCAATTGGCTCGAAATCATCCCGGCAGAGAATTTGGCGTTGGTTTTACCGCCAATCTTGCGAAACAAATACCGGGAACGGATGCCTATGGGTTTAACACGATCATGGAGCAGATTGGCGGCAAAAACTTCCTTCAGGCTTATCAGCAACTCAAGGGCGGCGGCTCGATCACCGAGATTGAAGGCACCAAGGCTGAAGCCGCTCAGGCTCGCCTGAAAACTGCGCAGAGCAAGGAAGATTGGGACAAGGCGATGAATGATTTTGAAATCGCCTTACGCCGAGATCTTGAGTTAGCCCAGCGCAAAGTTAACGCGCCTGTTACGGCATGGAGGGCGGCTGGCGACAATGCATCGTATGCGCCAGACATTGGCGAGCGGCGTGGTGATAAAGAATACATTGGCGGCAATCCACGCGATCCCATGAGTTGGAGGAAGGTCCAACAATGAGCGAAGAGCGCCCTTGGGAAGATTATCCAGACCCTCTGGCACCTCCCAAGAAACAGGGAAATCTGTCTGCACTGGTTACCGGCGGGCCGTTACCTGACCCTGAGCCGGTTGGCTATGGCGAGGATGTCGTCAAAGGACTTGGTGGCGGGCTGGGACGTGGCGTTGCCGGTCTCGTCGGAGCGCCCGGCGATCTTGCCGAATACGGCGCACGCGGCATTGATTGGGCTACTCGCAAGATGGGTGGCATCCTTGGCGTGGACGTTAAGCCGCGAGAGGCACAGGCGCCAACTTATGGATCAGCCGCCGCTAAGGAAAACATAGAGAGCGTTACCGGAAAATTCTACGAACCTAAAACCATACCGGGACAATTCGCGTCGACCATTGCCGAGTTCGCACCGGCAGCAGCCATACCGGGCGGTGGCGGAGTTGCTGCCAGAGTTTTCAACACGGTTGTCCCGGCAGTCGCCTCCGAGACCGCTGGCCAGTTGACCAAAGGAACGGCGGCTGAACCATATGTTAGAGCCATCGCGGGTATCACCTCTGGACCAGCAGCAGCCAAGCTAGTCACGCCAGCGGCACCGGCTTCTGCTGCCCGACAGGCGGCTGTCGCCACGCTTGAGCGCGAAGGCGTGCCGTTGACAGCAGGACAGCGCACTGGATCGAAGCCTATCCAGTGGATGGAAGCTACCGCTGCTGATATGCCATTCTCTAGCGGTCGTGCCGCAGCCATGAACGCCGAGCAGGCCGCTGCATTTGATCGAGCCGTCACCCGCCGCGTCTTTGACCCTGCGCAACTTGAGGCCCGTGGCGTACCGCCAGGCACTAGCCTCCCTGATCCTCGCGTAGTTCAAGCAGGAAGGCAGTCGCTGAGTGATGAGTACACGCGGCTTTCTCGCAATAATCAGCTTCGTTCTGACCCTCAATTACATAGTGATCTGATCGCGGCGGAAACAAGCTATGCGAGAAATACTCTGCCGTCACAGCGCAGTGGCGACGTCGAGCGCATCAGGAATGACATCGTAGACCAGCTTGTCGCTAATCAAGGACGCATGCCCGGTGATGTCTATCAGGCAAATAGGTCGCGCCTTGGAACGCTGGCGCAATCACAGGGTAACGATCCGTATTTAGCAAATGCGTTACGCGATATGAGAGGTGCGCTTGATCGCGCCATGCAGCGCGGTTTGTCGCCAGCGGAAGCAGAGGCGTGGGTGAGAAACAATCAACGCTGGGCCAATATGCGGCAGACTGAGGGCGCTGTTGCAAAGGCTGGTGAAAATATCTCGCCCCTTGCGTTGGCACAGGGCGCTAGATCTGGCCGCGTCGGTCAGTATGCAGCGCGCAGCGGCGATCTCGATGAATTATCGCATGCTGGCTCGTTGGTGCTGAAACCTGTACCGCAGTCAGGTACGGCGCCGCGTCTTGGATGGCAGCAGATGTTCAACATTCCGTCACTGATTGCTGGCGGTGTTGGTGGAGGTATTGGCACGGCCATTGGCGGTCCTCTTCTTGGCGGAGCGGCGGCAGCAGCTACTCCATTCGTTGCGTCACGGTTAGCGTTATCACGTCCCGGTCAAGCCTACCTTGGCAATCAACTGCTGCCACAGAATATGAGAGACATCGTCACACAGGCACTCACGCAACAAGCGATCACGCAACCGAGTATAGTCAGGCGCAATCAAGCCGAGCGGGACTACTACGAGAAACATCGCCCCAATCCGTTAGAGCCTCAGTGATCCGGAGATCTCCATGCCGCGCGACGGTTCAAGCAACTATACTATTCCTGCTGGCTCCGAAGGCATTCCCGACACAACGATCGAGAGCAGCAGGTATAATTCTCTCATTCATGACGTGGAGCAGGATCTAAACCTGCCACGCCCTATTATCGCTGGCGGCACAGGCGCCACAAGCGCGGAAGAGGCGCTGACGACATTAAAGGGCGAAAGGTCGTCGCAGGTCGTCACCAACTATGACAGCCATCTGTATTATCCCGGTTCATTCTACTCCGCTTCCACCGCTACCAACCCGCCGGTCGCCGGTCATGCATTCGCCGGTTACATCTATTCGTCAGATGCGCCAGCCTATCCGCCAGCGAACCTGAACCTCACGGTCGAGGCCCGTGACCTAAACGATACGATCGTGCCGGGACGCATCTATGTTCGTGAAAAGAAGGCAGGCACATGGGGGCCGTGGAAGATCGATGGACGTACGATCGTTGGTCTGGCCGAAGGCATCAGCAGTGCTACTGCTGATATGTTTTTTGGCCTCGCTGGTACGCCGCCAGACAGCGCCTTCATTGTCAATTCAAAGGCCGATGTCACTGGCGTTCATCTGTTTGTGGTCGAGAAGGACGGGACCGTCAGGGTGACGCAGGCGCCCGTCAACGATTTTGATGCCGCTACCAAGAAATATGTCGATGACATCGCAGCGCCGCTAGCCAGCGACAAAGCACCTATCGCCTCGCCTACCTTTACTGGAGACCCAAAGGCGCCGACGCCATCCGCTGGCGACAGCGACACCAGCATTGCGACGACGCAATTTGTCACTAACGCTATCGCGGCTGGCCAGCCGGTGCATGCTAGCGTCGCCGAGTATAGGTCCAACTCCGCGCCAACCAAGATAATTGATACCGGCACCATGTGGGGCGCCGCAGCGTCAGTGGCGATCACAAGCGGAGTGGCACCAGACTTCAATGCCGGTATTGACTTTCATCTCAATGGCGTCAGCGGCGCGACAATTTCAAATCCTACCAATGCGAAGCAAGGACAAAAAGGCGTGCTCTGGCTTATCGGCACTACAGTCACGACATGGGGCAGTGCCTATAAGTTTCCGAATGGGACCGACCCAACTTCAACCGGCGGCTGGGATTTAGTTTCCTATGTCGTGTGGGACGCCAACAATATTTTGTGCTCCTTCACGGGGAACCACTCCTGATGATGCCGGGGCTGATACAGGGGCTGCGCGGCGTCAAACCGCGACCGGCAACGCAGCAGGTAGTTTTTCTCACTGCCGCAACCGGCACATGGGTGGTGCCAAATGATTGGACCGACGACAAAAACGCTATCGAGTGTATAGGCGGCGGATCTGGCGGATATCCCGGCGCAGGCGGCCTCAATCAACAGGGTTATGGTGGTGGCGGTGGCGGATATGCCAAGCGCACCAATCTCGTGCTTGTCCCCGCCGCTGTTATTTCTTTCGCCGTCGGCGCCGGTGGCGGACACACTGTCCCCGGCGGCAATACTTGGTTCAGAGATACTTCAACAGTTCATGCACAAGGCGGGCAATACTGGAATGGCGGCGCCGGTCTCGCAGGCACTACGCTTTTCTCTGGCGGCACTAGCCCGCCTCCCTATCTTGGCGCCGGTGGGCCGGGCGGTGGCGGAGCGGGAGGGCCAAACGGTAACGGCGGCAACGGCGGATACGGCAATCCCGACGCCGCTACTAGTGGATGGGGTACTGGCGGAGGCGGCGGTGGTAACGGCGGTGGCGCCGCTGGCGGCAACGCATTTAATGCAATTAACGGTTCTGGATATGGGGGTAACAATTACGCTGGTTATGGTGGTGGCGTTTCTGGTTACAACAATGGTGTGCGTGATGGAAGCAGCGGCGTTGATGGCGGTGGGGGCGGTGCCGGTGCTGGCTGGAGCGGTGTTTTTGGTAGCGGCGGCGCTGGAGGCAATGGTCCAGATTGGGGAGCCAATCTAGGTTCTGGCGGAGGCGGCGGGTCTGGCAGCATGGCCGGGTTTGGTTTGGGGGTCGTAGGTGGAAACGCTGGTTATTGGGGAGGCGGCGGTGGTGGATATGGATATGGTCAGTACAGCTATAGTGGTTCAGGCGCACCGGGATTGATCCGCATCACTTGGGGACCGTGAGAATGCGGAATGCGATTATCATTCTCTTCCTGCTGCTGCTCGCTGTCCTTGTTGGCGGTCAGCAGCAGCATTCAGACGAGAGGATGACGATTTGCGTTCCCACTGCGGAGCGTGAGCGCATTCGCGAGGTCGTACTCGCCGGGATCGACCGCGCATTGCGTGACCATGTCGTCAAGCTGTTCGACATCTGGATGAAGGACGAACATATGCAGCCGAAGCGCGCCATCGACGGGATGGAAGTTGGTATTAGCGCTCATGTTCGTGCTCGTAGTAATGCATTGAGTTGGAACCCACCGCATTGCGAGGAGAAGAAGCAATGATTGGAGAAATCCTCTGTGGTCCTTGCAGCCACTTCGGAGGCCCAGCCGACGAAGGCGTAAGCAGTTCGGAAGATCTCGCGTGGTGGGAGACTTGGGAGCAGGTTGTGGAGGATGAGGCAGAAGGTCTGTTCTTGGATGAGCAGCCTCCTAATACAACCGGTTTGGCGCGCAGACTTGATCCTAATGAATTTTATATAGCGATGCGCTGGGACTACGATGAAATATCCAAAGAGGATCTGCTTCGCACAATCTGCTTGGTCCGCTCACCTGACACTTCGAGGTCTTTTTGGGCGAGGCCATGTGACTGGGGGCCTCATTCTGACACGGGCAGGATCTGTGACATCTCGCCGGGTCTGATGCAGGCGCTAAACGTCGAGACAGATGACGAACTAGAGATCGTCGTCATTCCGCCCAAGCGAGAAAAGGAAGTCGCATAGAGGAGGTAGCCGTGATCGAACAAATAATTATGGCGCTCATTTATCTCTGCCTGCTTGCAGCAGCGATCTACCTGATCATTTGGGTGATCACTTCAGTCGCTGGCATTGCGCTACCAGCCAAGGTCGTTCAGATAATCTGGATTGTCTTTGTGCTGGTCTGCGTGCTGTTCCTTGTGAGGCTGCTTCTACCTGCTGCCGGTATCAGGCTGGGAGCCTTGCTGCCGTTGTTTGTATGACAAGCAGGATGTTTTGAGATGCCGCTGACACGCTGACGTTGACCGGGGGTCAGCGAGAGCGCTACTATCGGGACGCTCCATTGTGATGGATGAGAGTACTTCTGTTGTGGCAAAAAGAGACCGCCCCGGTTGGTTGCCGGGGCGGTTTTGTTTTTAGCGCTCGATCGTGATGCGACTGATGTAGCTGTCGGCATCCCCGAAGGCATCGGCGTTGACGTTCGTACGGATGTAGACCTGCTCGCCGCACGAGCCTTTATCCATCGCGTGGTCCCAGTACGCCTGTGGCGCCGCCGAGAACAGGTCGCCCGGCCTGAGGTCTCGCGCAAGGACGCGCTCTGCTTTGATCCTCATGACAGTCTCCAGTAGCCGTAGACGCAGCGGGTGCCAGAGCGTGATGGGTCGTGAGTGTCGTGAACGACGCCGTCGATGACGGCGGCGTAATGCTTGCTCAGGGCAACGATGATACGGCCCATAGGCAATTCATCTTTGCGCAGATGAACCTTGCAGCCGGTGCCGATACCCATTGTCGGCGTCCATACAAAGCCAAGGCGGGCCATGTACCGCTTGAACACGGCAGACTTGGTATAGATACCGTGCGAGGCCGTGACCTTGCCGAGGCTCCTGCTGCGGCGGCGTTTGCTTTTGGGCGTGATGGCGTTGATGGTCGCCAGTTCATCATAGACCTGCCGGTAGGGAAGCTGCGCTGCGATCGCGATCGAGCGGGCAACGCAATCACCGGCGTCGCCCTTGAAACCGGCGGCAAGCCGCCCTCCATCGTTGTAGATGGTCTTGGGCGAGCGCCGGGGTGTGATGAGGACGACTGTCATGACACGAACCCCGACTTGGCACGGCCTTCGGCGAGCGCGAGGCGCTGGGCCTGACGTCGCTTGTCGCCTTCGACGTAACGGGCCATCGCCGCTTCGGCTTGCGCCAGCGTCGGGTGCCCGCTGATGATCTGGCCGTCGCGGGCATGCACGCCATAGCCGCCGACGGAGCCGTCATCGTTCTTGTGAAGCTGGATGACGTATCGCTTGGTGCTGGTATTACTCATGTCCGATAACTCCTCTGTGATGGACGAAAAGTATTCTATCAGAGTAGTGCCACCCTGTCAACAGTGACAGAGTGGCACCATTCTTCACCACCCGAACTTTTCAGCGCAGATGGGACCGATGCCGCGCAGTCTCCACTCGCTGCGCAGCGTGGCGTTGCAGACGCAGCAAACGCCGGTCTCCTGCCCGTAGACCTTCGCGGCCTCCGCCGGGTCGGCGACGAACTTGAGAACCTGCGCTTGCTGCTCCGGCGTGCAGCCGCCAGTGGCGAAGAACTTGCCGTCGGCGATCTTGCCGAGGTATGTCTCGCCGCTCTTGACGTAGAGCGCACCGGCGTTCGCCGAGGTCGCCTTCGCCGGAGAGATCGTCATGCCGCCGATCGTGATTTTCGGGTTGCGGACGGTGAGGCCCTTCGCCTTCGCCGCAGTGAACGCCGCCGCCTTGTCGAACGCCGCCTTCAGGCGATCGATGCCGGAGGTCTCGACGACCGGCGCCGCCGCCTCGCGCGCCGCCTTGCGCTCCGCCATCTTGGCGAGGTTGCGCTCGACGGCGGCAAGCTGGTTGTCGGTGAGCGAGCCGAATTTATAGAGCGCCTCAGTCAGCGACTTGGCGAACTCATTGCCGCGAGCGACGTTCGAGGTCAGCCACTGCCACGCGGCGGCGTGCTGCTCCTGCCACTGCGCGATCTCGCCGACCAGCGAGCGGGCCTTCTCCGCTGCCTTGGCATGGGCGCGAGCGCGGTTGACGGTGCGCTCCGCAGTCGAGGTCTTGAATACTTTTTTGCCAACGCCTTTGCAGTTGAAGCAGTCGCCGATCACGCGGCCGGAGTAGGACACGAACTTTCCGGTGCCCCGGCATTTCGGGCACGCCTCCTCGAAGCGCTTCTCGAGCGGGATGTAGGAGGCGGGCGGCTGCTTCGGCGTGGCGACCGGGCCTTTGCCTCCCAGCATGTCGGAGAGGTCGTCGTTGAAGTCGTCGTTGGACATGGCTCAGTTCCTTCTGTTGATGACGCAATATAGTGCCTTTCTGACACTGGTGTCAACAGGGTTATAAGCCTTTAAAAACCCCCTATTTCAGGGGGTTTTAACTGCGCCGGGCGAGCGATCACAGTGGTAGGATATGTGCCATTGCCCGGCGCAGCCGTGACTGGGTCAAGTTTGCAAAGTCACCCAGCTACTTCGTCAGACTTTCGGCAGGAAGTCGAGCCGAGGGAGGTCGTCCCAAGCGCCGCGTTTTCGTTTACGTTTACCAGCCATCGCCAGCAAGCCTAGGCCGCTGCCAAACAGCCACACGGCTGCGGGCAATGGTGTCTCTGCGGTACTGAGGTTGCCGCCGTAGCCAGCATCGACAGCCGCGTTGCCGGTGATCAGCAGATAGTAGCTGCCGCCGGGAAGCACTGCCGAACCGCCAAAGACCTGACAGCTTGGGATGCCGATACAAGCCACTGCCAGTTCTGGGCCGAGGACGGAGAAGTCATCGCCGCCGCCCGGTACGCCGTTAGGCCCGTCGTTGAATACCGTGCCGGTGAAGTTGGTGATGAACTGCGGAGCGCCGTTGGCGAAAGTGTTGACGGCGAACGCGATGGTCAGGATCTGGCTGCCGACGAGATCGAAATTGTAGGTGTCGGCAAACAGTCCAGAGCCACCCAGCCCGGTACCGGGATCGGTGTTGGAGAACGCACCGGCGCCAGACGTGGGGTTGGTCCCCAAGTTGGAAACGGTGTCCGCCATCGCGCTGACAGTTGTTGCCAATGCGAGGGCGGCGGCAAGCAGAACTTTCTTCATTGTCGCCTCTCTTTCTAGCTAGAAGATGCCCGGTGATTTGCGCTCTCGCGCCCCGCACCGGGCGACGGGCGTGGCATCAAATTTGGGAGGCTGTACCTAAACCTCCTTCCTCCTGCGACGACGCAAGATGGCGCCGCCTATCCCGATGCCGCTGGCGAACAGCCAGACGGCGCCGGGAATTGGTGTCTCACCCGGTACGTCAAATGGCGTTGGTGTCAGGTCGCCAGTCAATCCAACGACACCAGTACATGCACCAGTGCAGTTGGTCAGCAGAACGTCTGCCGCTGCAATGATGTTAAAGCCGTTGAACTGCTCAGTCGCAAACAGGAAGCCACTAAAGTTGTCGATGTCGAACGCCAGTGTGCTTCCGCATCCGCTCGATCCGCCGTTGCCGCAGTCCGCCGAAATGCCGGTGTTGAAAAACCGGAACGGCGAATTTTGGTAACTGGCGGGGCTTGTTTTCGGCAACACCGTGATGCTGCTGCCAGCAAGCACGATTGATGACGCATCAATCACACCGCTGCCAGCAAGGCTCAACGTGAACAGGAAGTGCGAGCCTGTCTGCAACAGGATGTTTGGGTCCATGTTGACGTCAACGTGAACGTCAGTGCAGAGAGCGTTCTGACA